>OCTW011618093.1_pt1 | contig 69533 bp, 55 predicted proteins | sample 1539671 | NCBI WGS metagenome assembly OCTW01 (sample SAMN02144230, study PRJEB22623) | gut metagenome | biome: sheep rumen | host: Ovis aries | place: New Zealand | reverse complement strand
AGTCAGACGTGATCCTGCCATGAGCGTGTCACGGTCAATTGTCACACTGCCGTCTGAATAGACTTTTAATTGGGCGAACATGGATGTTGAACAGAGCGTCAACATCAAAACGAAAAGAAATCTATTGGCTTTCATATGTGAGTTTTAGATTTTTAAGATATTTAAGATATTATAAATCAGGTTTGAAGAGAACCTCAACATATCCAATGTGTCTTTCAGAATTGTCTCTGACGAAATACAGGTCATAGTTGCCAGCTTTGTAAGAGGAGAAATCTATTTCACACCCATTGTTTGAAAAACCTACGCTGTCCTGAAGATCGTTTAGCATATCGTATATTTTGATTCCTTGTTGTTGGCTACTCAGGCTGTCAGGAGTAAGGCTCAATAAAAGGGTTGATGATATGACAGTCGCTTGCATGATAGGATGACCATAGAGATGAGGAATAATCCGGTCGGAGACATCTCCAATTTTAGCACTGCCGTTCATGAGATGAAGCAGCGTTATGAAAAAGTAAAGAATAAGTCGTTTCATGTTTATTTCGTTTATTTCCTTACGCAAATCTATAAAAAAATCAGATAACTTCCAAACCGTATTTGACGCCGTTTTACAAAAATGGAATTTAGAATATTCTGTGGAAACCCATTGAAATACAATGTGTTGTGAAAATGAAAAAGATGTGTTTTGGGGCGATTTGTAAAGTTAAGAAAAGTTAATTTTTAAAAATATGGATTGAATGCTCTTTCTCTTCAAAAAAAAGTGTATCTTTGCTGAAAAAAAATGATGTGCCGCTTTTTACTACTCTTTTCCTCTTTTCTTGTTCTCGTGAATTGTGCCTCCGATCATTGTAATGAGGAGTTGAGAATCATGGATTCACTCATCCGTGAAGAAAATTTTGAGAAAGCCATGATGCTTGTTGAAAGAGTAGATACCACCAAACTGGACACAGAGGAATTGGCCGTGTTTCGGGTGATGCGTTCGCAGACCAGGTATAAACTTTATTTAGATGACCCCTCTTTATGTACATTGGACAGTTGCATCAGTTATTTTAAAAAAACAGGCAACGAAGAAAGACTTGCCCAAGCTTTGTGCTATAGGGGGATGACCTCTTTCCTCAAGGGTAATACAGAATTCGGTTTCTCTTGTCTGAAACGTGCTGAGCGATTGGCAAAAGGGAAGCATCTACGCCGTGATGTTTTGTTCTATTTAGCGTATTGCCATGATGTGTCCAAGAATTTCACCATTGCCATCGACTACTATCATAAAGGGGCACATCTGGCCCAGGAGGAGCATAATGACAGATGGGTGGGTACCGCATGGATGAACATCTCATCTGCATACGCTGATATGAACAAGAAAGACAGTGCTGATTATTATAAAAAGAAATGTATCGGGTACGTGGATAGCCAACCTGTGGAGGATAGAACCACATATCTCAACAACATTGCTGCATATTTTGAAGAAAAAGGCATGACTACAGATGCATTAGCTTTATTGGAACAATCCATCGCATTAGAACCTACACCACAAGCCCATTTCTATCAGGCAAGGATTTACTCACGCCTTGGTCAGGAAACCATGGCGGATTCTTTATGGAGCAGAACCTTGAATGAGGCGTCGGGCTTATTGAGGATTCCTGTATTAAAAGAATATGCCCAATGGATGGAGAAGCTGGGACGTTATGAAGAGGCAAGGATAGCAGACCGACAACGGGATGCTCTTCAGGATTCAGTCAATGGGTTGCGACAACAAGAATTGGTGGCTCTGATACATAATCAAAATGACAAGTATTTCGCAGAGGAAAGACAAAAAGGTTTGGAGAGCAGAAACAAGATGATAAGTTGCATTTTGTCGTTTACAATCGCCATGTTGGTCATCCTATGTCTTTTCTACAGGTGGAAGAAGAGAAAAATCAAAGAAGGCCAAACGAGGCAAAAAGCTATCATAGAACACCTGACAAAGGAGAATGAAAACTATGAGGTTTCCATCTCAAAATTAGATAAGGAAACTGAACATATCAGGCAGAAAGCAAAGGCAACTAAAATGGAGAATGCCAGACTCATTCGCTTGATGGCAAAGAAAGATAATGAACTTTCGTCTATCAAAGAATCGCAAGGCAAGATATTGCTGAAAGCGGCATTAGGAAAAGAAGATTGTGGATCTTGGTCGAAAAACGAGATAGAGCTCGTCTTGAATTATTGCGCTACTGAAGATCAAAACATGATGGACTCCATCAGAGTCAAATACCCTCAGGCCACGAATCGCGAGATGGTGGTGCAGATCCTCAGATACTATGAAGTGGATGACGAGCGAATCATGACCTTGTTGGGCATGAGCAAGGGAGCCTGGAGCACTTTTCTCACGCGTATGCGCCAAAAGGAAGGCAAAAATCAGAAAGACGTGCAATAATCCACCCCACATTTCGTTATATATTCGTATATATACAAAAAAACGGACGTAAATGATAGAATATATCAGGGGCGAGTTGACAGACGTCACCCCGGCAATGGCCGTCGTAGAGGCGGCCGGGGTGGGGTATGCGTTGTCGATTTCGCTGAACACTTATTCGGCCATACAAAACAAGAAAGAGGTCAAACTCTTCGTGCATGAGGTCCTGATGACAGGTGGAAGAGACGACTCCTACACCCTCTATGGCTTCTTCACCAAGCAGGAGCGAGAACTTTACCGGCAGCTCGTCAGCGTCTCGGGGGTCGGTGCCAACACGGCACGCATGATTCTCTCGTCGCTGACTCCCAATGAATTGATCAACGTCATCGTCAATGGTGATGAGAGGTCGCTCAAGGGGGTGAAAGGCATCGGGCTACGCACCGCCCAGCGCATCATCGTCGACTTGAGAGACAAGGTGGCTGGCAGTGGACTGGCAGAGCAGATGCCGGCAGGGGTGACACCTGTAGTCGACAGCCATGACAAAGAGGTGAGGAGCGAGGCCATCGGTGCTCTCACCATGCTTGGTTTCGCATCGGCTCCATCGGCCAAGGTGGTGGGGGAGATCCTCAAACAGCATCCCGGACTCCCCGTGGAACAGGTAGTGAAACTGGCACTCAAGCAGATCAAATAAGAAAAAGCTGGCTGGAAAAACCCGCCAGGAAAAGAGAAAGAAAATGAAGGTCATACAACGGTTTTGGGGCTTTATATTCCTGCTGTGCGCCATCAGCGTGATGGCGGGCAATGCCCTTTCCGTGCCACAGGATGACCGCACCCGAAACCGCCGCCCTGTCAGCAACACCCGGAACAGGGCACAAGAGAAAACCGCCACTCCCGATGACGACAAGAATCCCAAAGCGGGTGTGAAGGCACAGCCCACTCTCGCCGATGAGAATGAGGAAATCCCCGATTCCCTCTTGCATCCCCGGTGGAAAATTCAGCGCACCACACCGCTCTCCGACGATGATCTCGACCAAGGGTCGGCCGACCTGCAGAGGCCGGAGAACATGAAGCAGAGCGTGGTGTATAATGACACACTCGACCGCTATGTCATCGGCAACAAAATCGCCGGGACCTATGTCTTTGCTCCCACCATGATGACCTATGATGAGTATTTCAAATGGAGTGAGAGACAAGCCATGAAGCAGTTCTTCCGTTCGAAGAACGAGGAGATCGTGCAGAACAAAGGCAAGGAGAAATTTGATTTCACCGACATGCACTTTGACCTCGGACCGGCAGAGAAAATTTTCGGTCCCGGAGGAGTGAGAATCAAAACCCAGGGTACTGCCGAACTGAAATTCGGCGCCACCTTCAAGAACATCGACAATCCCTCTTTGCCTATCCGCAACCGCAAGACCACTACCATGGATTTCGATGAGAAAATCAACCTCAACGTGAACGGTAAGGTGGGTGACAAGGTGAACATGACTCTCAACTACAACACCGACGCCACCTTTGATTTCGATGCCCAGAACATGAAACTCAAATATGAGGGCAAAGAGGATGAGATCATCAAGCTCGTCGAAGGCGGAAACGTGTCGTTCCCGGCCAATTCCACACTCATCACAGGGGCCAGTTCGCTCTTCGGCCTGAGAACCGACATGCAGTTCGGCAAACTCAAGCTACAGACCGTCATCTCGCAGAAAAAATCATCGACGGGAAGCGTATCGTCGAAAGGCGGCGTGCACCTCACTCCTTTTGAGATCGACGCGGCCAACTACGAGGAAAACCGCCACTTCTTCCTCTCACAGTATTTCAGGGCCAAATACGACGGGGCCATGAAGAACCTCCCCAACCTGACCACAGGAATCACCATCAACCGCATAGAGGTCTGGGTGACCAACAAATCGGGGAGCTCCTCTAATACGCGAAACATCATCGCACTGCCCGACCTGGGTGAGGGAAACCTCAACATGCCTCCTTCGAACAATGCCAATACACTCTATGCTGACCTGAACAGCACCTATGCCGCCGCACGCGACATCGAACAGACTTCATCGGTGATGGACACCCGCTTCGTGGGAGGCAGCGATTATGAGAAACTCGAGAGTGCCCGGTTGCTCTCTTCCTCGGAATATACCGTGAACAAAGCATTGGGGTATATCTCGCTCAAGTCGACTCTCCAGACAGACCAGGTGCTTGCCGTGGCTTTCGAGTACACCTATGGCGGTACCACCTATCAGGTGGGAGAGTTCGCCAGTGATGTCACAGATGTGAGCAAGGGCCTCTTTGTGAAATCACTGAAAAACACCAGCAACAACCCCTCACAATCCAACTGGGACCTGATGATGAAAAACGTCTACTACCTGGCCTCCTCTGTGGAGAGGGATAAATTCAGGCTCGATATCAAGTTCCAAAGCGATACCGCCGGTGTATACCTCACTTATATCCCTGAGCCACAGGTCAAGGACCAGACGATCATCAAGGATATGGACGCCGACAGGCTTGACAACAACATGAAAGTCCACTCCAATGGCTATTTCGACTATGTAGAGGGATATACGGTGAGCAACGGACGCGTATTCCTGCCCAAGGCTGAACCCTTCGGAGAGTTCCTCTACCAATTCCTGATCTCAAAAGGCATCGCCGCGGATGTGGCTGCCAAATACAGCTATACCGAACTCTATGACTCGACCAAGACCGTGGCCAAGCAAATCGCTGAGAAGGACAAATATATCCTGACGGGACAATACCGGGGATCGGCAGCCAATGTCATACCCCTCGGTGCCTATAACGTGCCACAGGGCTCGGTGAAGGTCACCGCTGGTGGTGTGGAACTGACAGAGGGCTCCGACTATATCGTCGATTACTCTGCTGGTGAGGTGACCGTCATCAACCAGAGCATCCTGGATGCGGGCACAGAGGTAAAGGCATCCTACGAGAGCAATATGGACTACGGACAATCGCGGAAGACGATGTTCGGTGTCAACTGGGAATATGACTTCAGCAAGAATTTCCAAATGAGCGGTACGCTGAGGCACCTCTCCGAACAGGCGCTTACCACCAAGGTGGCTATGGGAGCTGAACCGCTCAACAACACGCTCTGGGGGGTGAATCTAAACTGGAAAAAAGAGAGCCAGTGGCTCACCAACCTGCTCGACAAGTTACCCCTGCTGCATGTCACACAGCCCTCTAACATCTCCCTGACCGCTGAGTTCGCTCAGCTGTTGGCCGGACAGGCTCATGGCACGCAAGACAATGCGTCGTATCTGGATGACTTCGAGAACACCAAGAACGTGATTGATGTCTCGACACCGACCTCTTGGATCATCTCCAGCGTGCCCACGATGTTCAACGAATACAAGGACAAGACCGGGCTCACCAGTGGATTCAACCGCAGTCTCCTGGCATGGTACAACATCGACCCGCTCTTCACCCGAAGGAGCTCATCGCTCACGCCTGCTCATATCAAGAGCGACCTCGCACAACTCTCCAACCACTACGTGCGCGAGATTTACGTGCGTGAGCTTTACCCCAACCGCGACCAGAGTTCCTACAACGGAGCCACCTCCACACTGCCAGTGCTCAACCTCGCATTCTATCCGGATGAGCGGGGACCCTATAATTTCAATTCTGAGCTCAATGAGCGCGGACGCTTCGACCGTGCGGAGAACAAGTGGGGAGGCATGATGCGAAAGCTTGATACCAACGACTTCGAGACCGCCAACATCGAGTATATCGAGTTCTGGCTTCTTGATCCCTTTATCTATACCAGCCAACAGGCCGATGCCTCGGATTACGGAGGCGACTTCTACATCAATCTGGGTGAGGTGAGCGAGGACGTCCTGCGCGACGGCAAGAAATTCTATGAGAGTGGAATGCCTGTCGACGGATCCAACAGTTACTCTGTCACACAATGGGGAAAAGTGCCTATCCAGTCGGCGGTCAACTATTCCTTTGCCACCACCACAGGGTCGAGGGCTTTGCAGGATGTGGGCTTCAATGGCCTGACCAATCAGGAAGAACAGACTTTCGAGTCTTACCACGACTTCCTCACCGCCATCCAGGGGAAAGTCTCGCCAGAGGTGTTCGACAGCATTTGGGCGGATCCCGCCAATGACGACTACCACTACTTCCGTGGCAGCGATTTCGACCAGAAACAGGCTTCCATACTCGAACGTTACAAGCATATCAACGGACCGCAGGGCAACACCCCCGACTCCGATATGAGAAGCGAGAACTACGACACCTCTTACAAGACCACGCCCGATGTGGAGGACATCAACCAAGACTTCACACTCAACGAGTATGAGAAATACTACCAATACCATGTGTCCATCCGTCCGGAAGACCTGGTGGTGGGCCATAACTTCATCGTCGACAGCCGGCAAGGAAGCGGAACCCTGCGAAATGGCGAGAAATATGATGTGACCTGGTATCAGTTCCGCATCCCGCTCGACAGGTATGAGCAGAAGGTAGGGTCCATCAGCGACTTCACCTCCGTGAGATTCATGAGAATGTTTCTCACTGGATTCAAGAAACCCATCGTGATGCGCTTCGGAAGCCTCGACCTGGTCAGGGGTGAATGGCGCGTCTATACCCAAAACCTGACCAACAGTGCCTCCAACTCAGGTTACATGTCGGTCAGTGCGGTGAATATCGAGGAGAACAACGACAAGACTCCCGTCAACTACATCCTCCCCCCGGGTATCTCGCGTGTGCAAGACCCCACGCAGCCCCAACTCGTGGAGAGCAACGAGCAGGCTCTCGACATCATGGTCACAGATCTGGGTACCGGAGAGTCGAAATGCGTCTACAAGAACACGACCCTTGACCTCCGCCAGTATCGCAGGTTGCAGATGTTCGCCCATGCCAACACCTTCAATGAGAACGTCACGAATCTCGCCGACAACCAGCTGGCCCTCTTCATCCGCCTTGGAAGCGACTACAAGAGCAACTACTATGAGTATGAGATTCCGCTCAAACTCACACCTGCCGGGCATTATGACAAATACTCGGCACTCGATAAGCGGGTGGTGTGGCCTGAGGAGAACATGCTCGACATCCCTCTCAGCCTCTTCACTTCGCTGAAAAAACAGCGCAACAAGGCCAAGGGCGAAGGACTCGCCTCCTACAACCAAGTCTTCTCCGCCTATGACGAAGACAAACCCGCCAACAAGATCAGTGTGCTGGGCAACCCGTCGCTGGGCGAAGTGAAGACCATGATCATCGGCGTGCGCAACCTCTCCGGGGAAATCAAGTCGGGCGAGGTGTGGGTCAACGAGTTGAGGCTCAAGGAATACGACAACGATGGCGGATGGGCCGCTCAAGGCGCACTCAATGTGCAATTCTCTGATTTCGGTTCGCTGAACATGTCCGGCCGCTATGAGACCGAGGGCTTTGGCGGACTGGAGGACGGCGTGGCTTCGAGGTCGCAGGACAACAGCCAGAATTACGCGGTGACGGCCAATTTCGAACTGGGCAAGTTCTTCCCCGACAAGGCGAAGGTCAATGCTCCCCTCTATTATTCGGTGACCAAGGAGAAGAACAAGCCCAAATACAATCCTCTCGACACCGATATGGAACTCGATGACGCACTCGAGGCCATGGCGACAAAACATGAGCGCGACTCGGTGGAGAGCATCGCTGTGACAGAGGTCACCAACACCAACTTCTCTCTCACCAACGTCAGGGTGGGGATCCAGACCAAGGGCCATCCCATGCCCTACGACCCGGCCAACTTCTCGTTCTCATACAGTCACTCTCACAGCCGCACGACGGGCAAGACAACCGTTTATGAGAATGAGGACTCCTGGAACGGATCGATGGCCTATTCATGGACACCGGTCTACAAGTCATGGGAGCCCTTCAAGAAACTCATCAAATCGAAGTCAAAATGGTTTGAGATCGCCAAACGCTTCGGACTGAACTACCTGCCGCAGAACATCACTTTCAACACCGACTTCCGCCGCCAATACTACGAGTTGCAGGAGCGCGACATGGAAAGCCTTGAGGACTCGAAACTGCCGTTGTCCTTCAGTGAGCAGTTCCTTTGGAACAGGGAATTCTCCGTCAGATGGGACTTCACCAAGAACCTGCACGTGAATTTCCAAAGCGGTACTCATGCCGAGATAGAGGAACCCTATACTCCCATCAACAAAGACCTCTACCCCGACCAATATACGGCATGGAAAGACTCGGTGTGGACCTCTATCAAGAATTTCGGCGATCCCCTCGACTACAACCAGAACTTCAAGGCTTCTTACCATCTGCCCCTCAACCTGCTCCCCATCTTCGACTGGGTGACGGCTGACGTGTCGTATGATTCCAATTACAAATGGATCAGAGGCACGGAGATGGAGGATGGCACATCGCTGGGCAATACCATCTCCAACGACCGCACGGTCAACATCAACGGCTCCTTCAATTTGCAGAAGCTCTACGACCATATCCCATTCCTGAAGAAGACCAATGAGCGGTTCAACAAAAACCTCTCCAATACGCAGAACGCTAAGAAGAAGACCACGCCAGCCAGCAAGTCGCAGGTCAAGAAGGGGGAGGAGAAGGATGGCAAGGAGGATAAAAATGCCAAGGACAAGGACGAAAAGGACAAGGCTGCTGATGACAAGCAGAAATCACAGCTGCCCAAGAACAAGAATACCTTCCAGAAGGAAATCACCATCAAGGCGGATACCTCAATGGTGGTGACCCACAGCAAGAAGAGCCGCCGGTTGATCGTCTCTGCCAAGGATAAGAACGGAAAGGATATCCCGTTGAAATACAAAGTGGTCGATGACAACAAGATCAAGGTCATCAACAAGGCCGACTCTGCCGTGACGATGAAACTTTCGGTGACCCCCAAGGAACCACTCGACGACAAGGCATGGTACAAGACTGCTCAGGTCATCGCACGTGGACTGATGATGGTGAGGAACGTCAGCTTCACCTACCGCAACAATCGGGGACTGTCGCTGCCGGGCTATATGCCGAGCATCGGCAAGGCCTTCGGACAGCGTGGCGGCGACATCATGAGCCCTGGACTTGATTTCGCTTTCGGATTGACGGGTGACGACTTTATCGGAAAAGCCAGGGAGAACAACTGGCTCCTCATGAACGACAACGTGGCCACACCCGCCACCACCAAACTCCTCCGTGAACTGCAGTTGAAAATGACACTCGAACCCGCACGAGACCTGAAGATCGACCTTAATGCCCACCGTTCCGAGACCGATGCCAAGAGCATCCTCTACATGTATGAGGGCACGCCCACCACCCGGAGCGGACAGTTCACGATGACCACCATCTCCATTGGCAGTGCCTTCGAGGGCATGGGCAATGCCAACGACGGCTATCACTCTGACACATTCGAGAAGTTCTGCCGGTCGCTGGCGGGATTCCGCGACAGGGTGGAAGCGAAGTATGCCGGAGCCACTTATCCCGCAGGCACCAACCTGGCAGGCCAGACCTTTGATCCGGCCAATGGCGGGGTGGGCCTTTACAGCGCTGATGTCATGATTCCCGCCTTCCTCTCTTCCTACACAAGCATAGGCGGGAAATCCCTGGATCTCTTCCCCACATTGAGCCGGCTGCTGCCCAACTGGACACTGCGCTACAGCGGACTCGGCAAGTTGTCGCCGTTCAAAGAACTCTTCAAGAGTGTCAATATCAACCATTCCTATAAGAGCATCTTCGCCATCGGATCCTATGCCAGCTTCAGTACGTGGAGGGAGTATATGGGAGACCTGGGATTCATCACCGATGCCACGACCAGCAACCCCGTGCCAAGCAGCATGTTCAATATCTCTACGGCAAGCATCAATGAGTCGTTCTCGCCGCTGCTGGGTCTGGATGTCACCTTGCAGAACAACCTGACCTGCAAAGTGGAGTACCGCAGCACCCGTGTGGTCAACCTCAGTACGACGAGTGTGCAACTCAACGAGAACACCAGCCATGACTGGGTCGTGGGTATGGGCTACAAGATCAACGACTTCAAACTCTTCGGCGGGGGTAATCGACGCAAGGTGAAAGGAAGCAAGAACACTACCGGCACCGACAACAAGAACCAGAATCAGAATCAAAGTCAGACGCAGAACAGATCTGGCAGCAGCCGTGGCCTCAACCACGACCTCAACCTGAGATTTGACCTCTCGTATCGGAAACAGGCCAATATCACGCGCGACATCGCCTCGATGACGAGTACAGCCAGCAGCGGCAATACGGCTTTCAAGTTCTCGTTCAACGCTGATTACACCCTCTCCAGACTGATGACGCTGACCTTCTATTACGACCAGCAGACCAACACACCGCTGCTCACCAGCAGCAGTTATCCGACAACGACACGTGACTTCGGCCTGAGCATGAAATTCTCGCTGACCCGATGATAAACTGCTGAGAGATGATGACACGCACTTTCCAACACCGGGTCTCTTGGCCAGCATTCCTGATGATCGTCATGATAGCGGGCTTCGCCGTCTATTTCTTCTGGCATAGAACGCCGGCGATGGCTCTCGTGGCATTCCTGTTGGTGTGTCTTGATGTGGTGATGATCGAGCGCTCGGTGCATACGGCCTATACCTTGACCGATGATGCGAAACTCGTGGTCGACAGAGGACGGTTCTCCAAGCGGATGCAGATACCATTGGGCGAGATCCACAGAATGGAGGTGAGAAAGACTGCCTTCGGTGTGACACGGTATGTGCTCGTCGAATACGGAGAGCGGCGCCTGGTGAGCCTGCAGCCTGCAAACCCGGTGGAATTTGTCGCGGAAGCAAAAAAGCGAATCAATAAGATTGGAAAATGAAAATCAATACGATATTATTTGTTCTTTCCCTGCTGATGCCTGGCTATGCCATGGCGCAGGATGTGGTCTTCACTGAGAATGCAGCGGCCGAGCCGAGCCGGCCGACAGCATGGCAAGAGGAGTTGACGCAGCGGCTCGACTACCTGATGTATGACAAACTGCTTCAGACCTCGCAGATCGGTCTGATGGTCTACGACCTGACCGACAACCAGGTGGTCTACGCCAAGAATGAGCGTCAGCGGCTCCGTCCAGCTTCTGTCATGAAACTGGTCACCTCCATCACAGCCCTTGATTTGCTGGGGGGTGATTACGGCTATCATACCAGTATCTGCTATAGGGGAACGTTGCTCAACGACACGCTCCGCGGTAGTCTTTACTGTGTGGGAGGGTTCGACCCGACGCTGACCAAAGACGATCTGCGTGAGATCGCCCGGCAAGTGCGTGGCTTCGGCATACGTTGCATCCGGGGTGAGATTGTGGCAGACCTGACCATGAAAGACACCCTCACCTATGGCAGCGGATGGTGCTGGGATGACGACAATGATCGTCTCACCCCCCTGCTGGTGGATAAGAAAGACCAGTTTATGTCGGTGTTCTGTCAGGAACTGAGAGGACAGGGCATCAGCCTCGATGCGATCCTCGGACGTGGAAAACTGCCTCAGGGGTGCACGGAGATCTGCCGGTACCGCAGCGGGATGGACAAGATCCTGACGAGGATGATGAAAAACAGCGACAACCTCTATGCGGAGTCCATGTTCTACCAGATTGCCAAGGCAAGTTCGCCAGCCTCAGGCAAGGCCAGCGATGCGGCTGGAGCTGTCAAACGGTTGCTTTACCGATTGGGGCTCGACCCTGTTGACTATACGATAGCTGATGGCAGCGGTCTGTCGCTCTATAACTATGTGTCGGCTGAACTGATCGTGAGATTGCTGCGCTATGCCTACGACAACAAGGAGATCTTCGATCATCTCTATCCCTCACTTCCCATCGCTGGAGTTGACGGCACGCTCGAGAACCGCATGACAAAAGCCCCATGCAAAGGGAATGTGCATGCCAAGACAGGGACGGTGAGCGGTGTGTCAACGTTGGGCGGATATTGCCAGGCTGCCAACGGACATACGCTTTGTTTCGCTATCTTCAATCAGGGATTGGTGAAGGCTTCCGATGGCAGAGCCTTCCAAGATAAGATATGCGATGCTATCTGCCGGTGAAAGGCTTGCGTTTCAACAGGATGTCCATGTTGCCGGGCGTGATGGAACGCGACGGGAGTCTGACCTCGTGCTTGGTGTAGAGGTAATGCCTGACGCCACGTGTCGCCCAGTCGTAGCAGCAGTGATAGCCGATGGAGTCGAGGGATTGTAAAGTCATGTCCAGGTGCAGGATCGACTCCTCTGAGCGCAAGAACACAAAATCGGGCTGCCGCGACTTCAGTTCCGCCACATGGGCATCGTGCATCTCCTTGGTGGAACCCAACTGATATATCCAGTGCTTTGATCCCGGCAGGGCTTCCGGCAGGGTCTCTATGCCATTGCCGCACCCCCAGGCATTGAACAAGGTGGGGTGGTCGACCTGTGAGATCAGGCAGGCCATGTCGTAATACACTTTTCTCCTCACATCATTCTCCCAGAAATACACATGAAACTCAGTGCGCTTGACCTGAGCCCCTAAGGTGCATAGCACCAGGAGGCACAAGGTGGAGAGACCGAGAGCCATGCGGCTGATTCGTGGGCGTAGAGCCAGAAAAAGTGCAATGGCAAGAAACAGCAGTCCGAAGGCCACGGCACTGAAATAATGCACCAGTCCATGGTGCTTCATGGCCAGGGCGAAGAAAAACAACGTCGTGAACAGCGGAAACAGCCGGTATCTCTTCAGATAAGGCATGATGGCCACATCGCCGACGAGGATCAAGGCGAGCATGATAAAGACGACGGGATAATTCGTCCAGGCATCCTTGCACTCGTCATAGTATGCGCCGAGAAAACTCTGCTGGGGAGTCACGGTCTGCAGGGTGTTGAGGAAATACTCCTGGATGAAGGCCATGAAGTTGCCTGCAAGTAGGAAATAGACCGCAAAGGGCAGACAGAGCAGGATGGCTCCTCCGGCTGCAGCGCACAGCGGAGCGGCCACAGACTGCCGCTGACGCAGCAGATGGTAGAAGGCATAGAGAATGAACATCGACTGCATGGCTGCGATGCTGAATTTGATCATCAACAATGCCGAGAAAGCGAGCCCCAAGGCAAAAAACGAGCGACGGATGGAGGCTGCTGAGTCCTCACCGCCATAAAGCAGTTTCATCGTGTGGTAGAGTGACAGCATGATGAAGGGCTGGCAGAAGTCCTCGGCCCTGATTTCATAGTGCATCACAGGCATGAAAAACGCAAGGCTCATGGCCATCGTGCACACCATGCTCTGTCTCTTGTCGCGCAAAAACAGGCCGCAGGTCAGGAAAGTGAGATAAAACGTGCAGCCATACCACAGGCAACTGACCCAGAAAACCCCGATGTAGTTGTGATGACTCAGCAGATAGCCCACGCCATAGATGAGCCACAGCAACGGCCCCTTGGAGTCGGTGAAGTCGACGTAGGGCACCATCCCATTCATCCAAGCCTTGCCACCTGTGAAGAAACAGGCAGAGTCAACCCGCTCAAAAACGTCATGCGTATAGGAGTCGGGCGAAATGGCCAACAGCAAGAGGGTGGCAAACAGGGTGAGGTATGCGAAGACGGCAGCCTTGCCTGAAAGGAAGGATTTCAGCATGGGAAGGATGTGAATAAGAAAAGGGGTGTGTCAAAACAGAAATCACCTCGCAGTGGATCATTGATGACACACCCCCTTATGGATTGTCCGTGGAAAGATCAGGCCTTGTAGTACTCCAGGTCTTCCACCTTCAAGTTCTTGATGAAGTCGTAGTGGCCGCAGCACTCTGCCTCGGCATGGCGCACATACACGTTGGCACTCCGCTCGAAGAGTTCGGGAGCACGTGTGGCGTCGTCGAGGATCAGCAGCGACATGATGATGTCGGCCGTCATCTCATACAGGCGACGTGCCACGAAGTCGATCTTGTCTTGGTTGTTCTCTTCCTTCACGGCGGTCAGCACCTCCTCGTATTTCGCCACCAAAGCCTCGACACGGGCCTTGAGCGGTTTCAGCGCTTCTGACACCTCATCGGCAAGCATCTCCTTGATGATGGAGAGATAGGTGCCGTTGATGATGTAGCGCAGGGCGGCCACCACCTGGAGTTGGGTCGTACCCTCATAGATGGAGAAGATGCGTGCGTCGCGGTAGAGACGCTGGCTCTTGTACTCCATGATGAAGCCCGAACCGCCGTGTATGGAGATGGCGTCGTAGGCATTCTGGTTGGCATACTCTGAGTTCATGCCTTTGGCCAGAGGAGTGAAGGCATCTGCCAGACGAGTGTATTTCTTCAGCTCCTGACGCTCCTCGGCCGACAGCTTGGTGTCGCGCTGGATGTCCTCAAGCGCTTTGTAGATATCGACGTAGCGGGCGGTCTGGTAGAGCAGCGAACGGCCTGCATCAAGTTTGGCCTTCATGCGTGAGAGCATGTCGTAGACAGCCGGGAAGTTGATGATCTTCTGTCCGAACTGCTGGCGCTCCTTGGCATATTTCAGTCCCTCGTTGTAAGCTTCCTGCTCCACACCGACGCTCTGTGCGGCGATGCCCAGACGGGCGCCGTTCATCAGGGCCATCACATACTTGATGAGTCCCAGACGGGTGCTGCCGCAGAGTTCGGCCTTGGCATTCTTGTAGGTGAGCTCGCAGGTGGGCGATCCGTGGATGCCGAGCTTGTGCTCGATGTGGCGCACGTCGACACCGCCGTTGCGCTTGTCGTAGATGAACATCGACAGGCCACGGCCGTCGCGGGTGCCTTCCTCTGAGCGTGCGAGCACCAGGTGGATATCGCTGTCGCCGTTAGTGATGAAACGCTTCACGCCGTTCAGACGCCAGCAATTCTCTTTCTCGTCGAAGGTGGCCTTCAGCATCACGCGCTGCAGGTCAGAACCAGCATCAGGTTCCGTCAGGTCCATCGACATCGATTCTCCTGCGCATACGCGGGGAATATATTTCTGACGCTGCTCCTCGGAACCAAACTCATAGAGTGTGTCGATGCAGCTCTGAAGGCTCCAGATGTTCTGGAAACCGGCGTCGGCTGCCGAGATCACTTCGCTCAGCATCGAGAAGGTGACGTTGGGCAGGTTGAGACCGCCGTAGCGGCGGGGCATCGACACGCCGTGAAGCCCGGCCTTGCGGGTGGCCTCGATGTTCTCAAAAGTCTTCGAGGCGTAGATCATACGGCCGTTCTCCAAGTGCGGTCCCTCAAGGTCTACCGACTCTGAGTTGGGCTCCAGAATATTGGCGGCCACATCGCCGGTGATGTCAAGGATGCGCTTGTAGTTCTCGATAGCGTCCTCATAGTCGATGGGGGCATCGGGATATTGTGCTGCGTCGGCATAGCCGCGCTCTTTCAGGTCAACGATGCGCTTCATCAGGGGATGGTCCAGGTGGAACGCGATCTCTGGGTGGTCACTATAATAGTTTGCCATAATTCTTATTTTTTATTGATGAAGTCTTTGAAGGTTTCGTAAAAACGTATTGCAAAGAAGATTGCAAATACCTCGTCCAATAGTCTGCGCCACAATGGATGGTCTGTTTGCAGAGAAAAAAACATCAAGACCACAACGCATGCAGCATAGAAAATCAGAAATAAGACTTCTTTTTTCATTTATTTCGAATTCTGCTTGTAGTATTTAATCAATTTCGGTACGACTTCCTCCACCGTTCCGACAATCACGTAGTCGGCAATCTTGTTGATGGGAGCATCGGGATCGCTGTTCACCGAGATGATGATACCAGAGTCCTGCATACCGGCGATGTGCTGGATCTGTCCGGAGATGCCGCAGGCGATATACACTTTAGGATGCACGGTGACACCCGTCTGACCGATCTGACGGTCGTGGTCGCAGAAGCCGGCGTCGACGGCGGCACGGGAGGCACCCACCTCAGCGTGGAGCACCTTGGCCAGGTCGAAGAGCATGTCGAAACCTTCTTTCGAGCCCATGCCGTAACCTCCGGCCACGACGATCTGTGCGCCTTTCAAGTTGTGCTTGGCAGCCTCCACATGGTGGTCGAGCACCTTCACCACGAAAGCTTCGGCCGACACATACTTCGAAACCTCAGGATAGACCACCTCTTTCTTGCATTCACCCTCGTAAATGGCTTTCTGCATCACGCCCGAGCGCACGGTGGCCATCTGTGGGCGGTGCTCAGGGTTGACGATGGTGGCCACGATGTTGCCGCCAAAGGCGGGACGGATCTGGTAAAGCAGGTTCTTGAACACCTTGTCGCTCTTCTTGTCCTCATAATCGCCGATCTCCAGTTCGGTGCAGTCGGCGGTGAGTCCGCTGGTGAGTGATGATGACACCCGAGGACCGAGGTCGCGGCCGATCACGGTGGCTCCCATCAGGCAGATCTGCGGCTTCTCCTCTTTGAAGAGATTGACGATGATGTCGGTGTGGGGAGCTGAAGTGTAAGGGAATAAGCCCTCAGCGTCGAAAACAAACAATTTGTCTACACCATAGGGCAGGATCTGGTCTTCCACCTGACCTTTGATGCCGGTGCCGATGACCACGGCGTGAAGTTCCACACCCAGTTCGTTGGCGAGTTTGCGGCCTTTGGTGAGCAACTCCTGGGACACCTCTTGCACGAGTGTTCCCTCTATCTCGCAATATACAAATACAGCCTCCATTTATCCAATGATTTTCTCGTTCAACAATTCTTGTATCAGACCTTCCACATCAGCATCGCTGCTGCTGAGGGTCTTGCTCTCCTTGGCCTGGAAGACGATGTTCTTCACAGCCTTCACTTTAGTGGGGCTTCCGGCGAGTCCGCATTGTGAGGCGTCGCCGTCGACGTCGGCCACCGACCACTGGTTCAGGGTCAGGTAGTCGCGCTCGTCATACAGTTTGGCCATGCGCTCATCCACCTCGGCCGGACGTTCCATCGGGCATGAGGCGTATTTGTATTTCATGACCAGTTTGGCATTGCAGGGACGGCAGGGGGCGGCGCTTCCATTGACGGTGATGACCACGGGAAGTGGGGCGACAACGGTCTCCACGCCACCGTCGATGTGACGGCGGATGGTCGCTTCCCCATTCTCCACCTTCAGGATTTCCTCAGCATAGGTCACTTGGTTCAAGCCCAGTTTTTGAGCCACCTGCGGACCCACTTGAGCTGTGTCGCCGTCGATAGCCTGTCGACCACCGATCACGATGTCCACATCACCGATTTTCTTGATGGCAGTGGAGAGAGCGTAAGAAGTGGCGAGTGTGTCGGCGCCGGCGAAGAGACGGTCGGTGAGGAGCCATCCGGTATCGGCACCTCTGTAAAGCCCTTGACGGATTATCTCGCCTGCGCGTGGAGGTCCCATGGTGAGGACTCCTACTGTAGAGCCCGGATGCTGCTCTTTGAGGCGGAGAGCCTGCTCCAGGGCGTTTAAGTCTTCCGGATTGAAGATGGCGGGCAGTGCGGCACGGTTGACAGTACCTTCGGCTGTCATGGCATCCTTGCCCACGTTGCGTGTGTCGGGTACTTGCTTGGCAAGTACAACAATTTTCAAACTCATAAAAAAATTATTTGTGAAATTTTAGGTGGGCAAAAGTACTCATTTTTTATCGGGTGACAAAGAAAAAGAGTGTAAAATTGCACATTATGCGTCGAATGGTGCACAAATTCAGCCGTTTGTGCATGTTTTGCCAGCTGTCAGCGATGGTCGCTTTAACAAAAGTTTTCGACGTTTTTTTGGGCGATAGGAAATAATATCGTACTTTTGTGGGGGAATGATAGACAGAGCCACCATAGACAGAATCATGGATGCGGCCAACATCGTGGATGTCGTGTCGGACTTCGTCTCGCTCAGGAAGAGCGGGATGAACTACAAGGGGCTTTGTCCTTTCCATGACGACCGCACACCGTCGTTCTCGGTGTCTCCCTCCAAAGGCATCTATAAGTGCTTCTCCTGTGGAAAGGCAGGCAATGCAGCCAATTTCATCATGGAGCATGAGCAGATGACCTATCCTGAAGCACTGAAGTGGCTGGCCAGGAAATATCATATCGAGGTGAAGGAGCGTGAGCTCTCTGATGAGGAAAAACAGGCTGAGAATGAGCGGGAGAGCATCCTGATTGTCAATGAGTGGGCAGCCGACTATTTCAATGAGGTGCTGCGTAATGACCGTGACGGTCAAGCCATCGGCATGGCCTATTTCCGGTCCAGAGGTTTCCGCGATGACATTATTGCGAAATTCAAGTTGGGCTTCGCACTCAGCAAGCGTGACTCCTTGGTGACCGCTGCCCGGAAACAGGGCTATAAGGATGACTTCCTTGTGAAAAGCGGTCTGGCCGTACAGCGTGACGACGGCAGCCTCTACGACCGTTTTGCCGGCAGGGTGATCTTCCCTTGGCTGGGTGTGGGCGGAAAGGTGACCGCTTTCGGAGGCCGGTTGCTTGACTCTCGGACGAAAGGGGTGAGCCAGAAATATGTCAATTCGCCCGACTCCGTGGTCTATCACAAAGACCATGAGCTTTATGGCATTTTCCAAGCCAAGAAAGCCATATCGAAAGAGGACTGCGTCTACATGGTAGAGGGATATACCGATGTGATCTCCATGCACCAATGCGGCATTGAGAATGTGGTGGCCAACTCCGGTACCGCTCTCAGCGTCTTCCAGATCCGTTTGCTTCGCCGGTTCACCCAAAACGTGGTCCTGCTCTACGATGGCGACGAGGCAGGCATTCATGCTGCCATGCGCGGTACCGACATGCTGCTTTCAGAAGGCATGAACATCAAGGTGCTGCTGTTGCCCGACGGCGACGATCCCGACAGCTTCGCCAGAAAGCACACCGCTGTCGATTTCAAAGCTTATATCGACAGTCACCAGACCGACTTCATGGAGTTCAAGACCCGCCTGCTGCTCAAGGACGTCAGCGACCCCATCAAGCGTTCTGAGGCCATCTCGAGTATTGTGAAGAGCATCTCGGTCATTCCCGACCAGATTGTCAGGGCGACTTATATCAAGGACTGTTCGGTGAGGATTGACATCCCGGAGCAGACCCTTATCAACGAGATGAACAAATTCATCCGCCGTGACCGGGAGGAGAGAGTACGCCAGGACGAGCGGGATGCCTCCAGGAAACAGCAGACGTCAGCACCCCCGCCAAAGGTGGTGGGACCGCTTCCTGCTGACCAGATCACCCGGCAGTTGGAGACACTGATCGTGCAGATGGTGGTCAGACATGGAGGGGATACCGCTTTCCGTGACATGGATGGTGGTGATGGCACGACCTACGATCTGACGGTGGCAGAGTTTATCTATTATGACCTCGACGATGACGGCATCAAATTGCAAAACCCGCTGTTCCAACAGATGTTGGAGGAGGCCGTCGTGACGATACAGGAAGGAGACACCGACCTGAGAACACATTTCATGAAGCACCCTGATATGACGGTGAGCAGTCTGGCCACGTCGCTTGGAGAAGACACTTATGTGCTGACAGAGAGCATGCAGGTGCGGACCAGCGAGGAAACCCTGCGCTCGCAAGTGCAGCACCTGTTGCTGGAGTATCGGATGAACATACTCAGGAACCGTATTGACGAGACGATGAAACATCTTTTGCAGACCACCGACGACGAGAAGAAGAGTCAGCTCAGGCAGGAGTTGCGTAGCCTCCATGAGGTGAGGCAGGCCATGGCCAAAAGGGCTGGCACAAGTATCATTGTATGAGATTGAGTTTATGGAGATATTGCTGATTATAGAAATCATTCTGATAGCTGTCATGGCTTTCCTCGTGTTCAGGGAGAAGGGGACTTCCTTCTTCAGAAAACGACAAGGCGGGGATGACATGGATCTGTGGCATCAAGCCAATGAGACACGGGCGAGAAATCTGGAGCAATGGGCTGATGATGCCCTGCGCACGATGCACTGTGAGGTGTCGTGGACGGATGAGAAAAACGACCGTGTGGCCCAATTCGACTACCAGAACGGTCATTTCAGGCTGAGGGTGGAGAAATCATCGCCTTATGCCAAACTGATGTACCTCTTCTGCTACACCACCGACATGGAGAATTTGGACAACGTCAGGATGGTGTGTAACAAATGCAATATCAACTCGGATAGTCACCGCCTGGTCTATACCGTCAATGAGGAGAAACATGAGGTCGATGTGCACATCCTGACAGGTGTGCTCCTCCATCCCCAAACGGCCAAGGATGTGTTGGCTGATGCGATGTCAAACTCCTTCAGTTGGCAGAACGCACTGAGTAGGAGACTGGATGAGATAGCCGAACAAGGACAGAACGCCTTGCGGCATGATAAGGAGAAATCGCAAGCAGAGTATGGGCGTGAACTCTTCCTGGCCCGCCAGCATGAGATGATGCTGCAGAGTGATGAGCCATTCCATTACAACGACGTGGAGAAGATGGGCATCCGGCTCTTCCTCGACAAGGTACTGGGCTTGGTCGATGCCATCCTGATCAAGATGGAGGTAATGGGAGGCGGAGCGTCCAGACTGATCTCGGCCAATGAAATCGGCGGATTCAACCTGATAGATGCTTTCCTCGTCGACGGAAAGGCCGTGAGGAAAGAAGCGATGGCGATGCTATGGATCCAATTGCCCTCTATGCCGGGCGTTGACAGGCGGGTGGCCCTCACTTTCACCGATGAAGGCAGTGACGGCAAGACCACTTTTTTCCGTATCACGGCGAGTTTGGTTCCACTTCCAGCCTCTCCCGACCATCCGTTCCGTCAGAAACTCCTGATGCAGGAGACCAACTCGGTGCTGGTGGCCTACGACCAAGTGCCACGGCAACAACTGATCGACGAGTGTGTGTATATGTGGAAAGAAGCCGTGCAGAAAATGCGCAACGGCGAGGAAGACAGCCTGACGGAAGAACAGCGCATGATCGCACAATGCAACGACCTCGATCTGGCGCAATTGCTTTATCACGGCAAGAAAATGCTTCTCGCCGGGCGTTTTTATGAGGCTCTGATGCGATTGGAAAACGCCTTTCTGATGATGCAACCTCATTTCGATCAGATGAAGACAAGGCAGAAAGAGACCTTCTTTGAGGTAATCTATCATATCGGTTTCTGCTATTGTGAACTGAAACAGTATATCAGGGCGGAGGCCTATCTCAACATGGTGTCACACCTGCACCGCATCACCTATACGACAGAATTGATCAACAGTATGGTGAATTCTGGTGATTTCAGGGCGTTGGCCATGGTCGAGAACCTGGCAGACTCCATCCGGCAGAATATGCTGGACGAAGAGGAAGATATCCCCGAACCCATCCGGAAATTCCTCAGCTTCCTCGACAGAAGGAAAGTCTACCTCCTGGTCGACAAACAGCTCTATAATGAAGCTCGGATCCTGCTCAACAAGATGCTGGAGGAACCTGATAACGCAGATTTCGCACTCAACGAACTGGCATACATCCAAAAATTGGAAAAAGACAAGAAGTAGCTTATGTTTGAAACTGGCTTATGGACCTCTCTGCTGATGATGGCCTACGTGATCGTGGTCGTCTTGGTGTCGCTGGCTGTCTTGACCGACAACCGGCAACCGGCCAAGACGGTGGCCTGGCTGTTGGTGCTGATCATGGTGCCGGTGGCCGGTGTCGTCATCTTCATCTTTTTCGGCCGAAGCACCCGGAAGGAGAAATACATCAGCCAGCATAGCCTCGACATGCTTTCCAGAAGATCGATGGCGCACTTTGTCGAGCAGCGCAACCTGCGTATCCCGGAGTCGCATACCGAACTGATCCGCCAGTTCGCTAATCAGAATGTGGCACTGCCTTTCTGCGACAATGAGGTGGAAGTCTACACCAGTGGCTACGAATTCTTCCCCTCTCTTCTGGAAGCGATACACAATGCCCAGGACCATATCCATATCATCACCTATATTTTCGAGGACGACGCACTGGGCCAGATGGTGGCCGATGCACTGATCGACAAGGTGAGGGAGGGCGTAGCCGTGAGACTGATCTATGATGATGTGGGCTGCTGGAAAGTGCGCAACAAATTCTTTGAACGGATGGAGCAAGAGGGCATCGGTGTCTATGCATTCATGCCTGTGAGGTTTCCGGCCCTGACCTCGAAAGTCAATTACCGCAACCACCGCAAGATCTGTGTCATCGACGGCAATGTCGGTTTCATCGGAGGGATGAACATCGCCTCAAGGTATGTGAAGGGGAAAAAGAACCAGCCATGGCGGGATACGCACCTCCGCATCCGTGGCCGTGCTGTCTATGGACTGCAGACCGCCTTCCTCGTCGACTGGTACTTCGTGTCACGCACGATGCTGGCGGACCTCAATTACTTTCCACCCGTGGAAGATGTCGCTGATGGCGGTGGACTGGCACAGATTGTGACCAGCGACCCGATCTCGCAGTGGCCGGAACTTGAGCAAGGCTATGTGAGGGTGCTGCTCGAAGCCCGCAAATATGTATATATGGAAACCCCGTATTTCCTTCCCACGGAATCTCTGATTTTCGCCTTGCGTACGTGTGCTTTGGCTGGTGTGGATGTCAGACTTCTCATCCCGCGCCACGGTGATGCAGTGCTGGTGGACTGGGCCAGTCGCTCGTTCCTCGACGATGTGATGGAGGCTGGCGTGAAGATCTATCTCTACGAAAAAGGTTTCAACCACTCCAAGTTGTTGGTGAGCGACGACAATCTGTGCTCTTGCGGTTCGGCCAACTTGGATTTCAGAAGTTTTGAGAATAATTTCGAGTCCAATGCTTTTATCTATGACAAGGCGACGGTGGCAAAGATCAAGCAGGTGTTTCTCGACGATATGGAGCACTGCATCATTCTCGACCAGGATAAGTTTGATCACCGGCCATTCCTCATGAGGTTGGGCGAGTCGGCGATGCGGCTCTTCTCACCTCTGCTATAAGTCTGACGAACCTATAGATTTTCTTTATCTTCTGAAACATGAAGACTTTATTCCTCAGGGCTCTTGTCCGTAGGCTCAGCCCTGAAAATGCTGAAGTTCACGCTGCCGTAGCTGCGGTGCTCCACAAAATGAGGATGACGGGAGAAATCGTTTTGCTTGCCATGCTCGAAGACAAACAATCCACCCTCCGCCAACAGGCCGAGGCTGAAAATCAAGTCGGGGATTTCCGGGAGCTTCTCCAGGGCATAGGGCGGGTCGGCGAAGATAATGTCGAACTGCTGGCGGCATGATTTCACAAACCGGAATACGTCGCCACGGATCACAACCGACTTGTCGGAACCCAGTTTCTCCACGCATTTCTTGATAAACGCATAGTGGTCGCGGTCGGCTTCCACGCTGACCACCTGCGCACAACCTCTTGAGAGAAACTCCAGAGAGATGCTGCCCGTGCCGGCAAAAAGGTCTAAGGCATGAGCGTCGTCGAAATCCATATAGCCGGCGAGCACATTGAAAAGATTCTCTTTGGCAAAATCGGTGGTCGGGCGAGCCTTGAACGTGCGTGGAATGTCGAAACGCCTGCCTTTGTAGATACCTGTGATGATTCTCATGACTGACGGGACTTATGGATGATGGCCAGGTCGGTGGGCATGGCCGGGAAACGGCGGAGCAATGGAAGGTCGAGGCTGTCGGCTTCATCATCGACCACCCGTTGGACATAGGTCTTGAGGTTATTGCAAATCCACAGTTTGTGGGGGGTGCTGCCGATGAGCGAGATCTCGTCGCGGTCGGCTTTCATCCCCAGTTGGCTGAAGGTGTTGAGCAAATAATACAAGGTGTCGTGTGCATGAGTGGCACTGAAAGAGTTGCTGAACTTGAACCTGTTCTTGGCAAAACAGAAGATGTCGAGTTTTCCATCGTGGAAATAACCATACAGCCGTTGGCGGGATTGTGAGGTCTGCCGGGCGAAATGTTCCCAAAGCGGTGCGCAGACAGGAATGAAAGTGGTGGCGGTGAAATGGTCGTGTATGACGGTCTGCAGATCCTTGTCGAAGCCGAAGAGTGCGACAGCATGCAAATCAGCCATCGTATAGTGTTCTTTCACGTCGGACTCATGACCGGAGAACGCATGTGAGAAAAGTATATCGCTGTCAGCATCATGAAACTCCTCTTCGGGAATGAGCAGGGTCATGGCATCCACCATGATGGTGGCTCTCTCGTAATTTTTGCTTAGCAGAGGGAGCGTCTTGAATGCCTCTCTGAGGTTTGCGGAGATGGAAATGCCACTTTTCATGTCCATGGTGGTCTGTTGCCCATCGTTGGTGAGTACGGTGAGCGAATCCATTCCAATCCTGATGATGAGTGAGTCAGTATCTGTATGTTGCATGATGTTGATCAGTTTTGTGGGGACAAAGTTACGGAAAGTCGAGCGGAGAACAAAATGAATTCATTCATTTTTTATCCCGAGACCAAGTAACTTCGCCTCGTAGAGGCAAAGTTACGGAAAGTCGAGCGGAGAACACGATTTTGTCCTTAATCGGACAAAATCTTCAGAATCCATTCATTTTTTATCCCGAGACGGAGTAAGTTCGCTCAGGAGGAGCCAAATTACACAAAAACGATGGCGGAATGAAAAATAATCATTATTTTTGCGGTGAATATGAAAAATGTAAGACCCAAGAAGAACCTTGGCCAGCATTTCCTGACCGATTTGAGTGTGGCCAAGGCCATTGCCGATACGGTGGATGCCTGCCCCGATATCCCGGTGCTGGAGGTAGGCCCTGGAATGGGTGTGCTCACACAGTATCTGGTAGAGAAACCACGTGAGTTAAGAGTGGTGGAGATCGACCGGGAATCGGTGGCTTATCTCCATGAGCATTTCCCCGTGTTGCGCGACAAGGTGATCAGCGGCGATTTCCTGCGGATGGATCTCAACCAACTTTTTGAGGGGAAGCAGTTTGTGCTCACAGGTAATTATCCCTATGATATCTCCACACAGATTTTCTTCAAGATGCTCGACAACAAAGACCTGATACCCTGTTGCACCGGCATGATCCAGCGTGAGGTGGCTCAGCGCATGGCCTCAGAGCCAGGCAGCAAGGCGTATGGCATTCTGAGTGTCTTGATTCAGGCTTGGTATGACGTGGAATATCTGTTCACCGTCGATGAGCATGTCTTCAATCCGCCACCAAAAGTGAAAAGTGCTGTTATCCGGATGACCCGCAATAAAGTGACGGATATCGGTTGTGACGAGAAACTGTTCCGAAGAGTGGTGAAAACCGTCTTCAACCAAAGGCGGAAAATGTTGCGTGTCAGTCTGCGCCAATTGTTCCCCAAGAGCGGCGTGTCGACTGGATTTTTTGAGGGAGACCTGATGACCTGTCGTCCAGAGCAGTTGTCCATCAGCCAGTTCGTTGACTTGACCAATCGGGTGGAGAAGGAGTTGTTGAAGTCGCAGCCCTCTGCAGACCAGGCGGAATGACACAGCCGGAAGTCTTGTGCATCAAAAAATATTTCACTGATATGTTGCAGTTTTCGGAATTATTCACTACATTTGTCAGTCGAAACTAATACCACAGAATATTATGATAGATGTAAAAGCTACTTTGAGCGAAAGCGAAGAGAGAATGGAAATGGCCGCCATGTTCCTTGAGGATGCCTTGGCCAAGATCCGTGCCGGACGTGCCAACACAGCCATCGTCAGTGGCGTGAAGGTGGAGTCGTATGGAAGTATGGTGCCGCTCAATCAGGTGGCCAACGTGTCCACCCCCGACCCCAGGACCATCGCCATCCGTCCCTGGGATAAGAAAATGATCCGCACCATCGAGAAAGCCATCATGGACTCTGATGTCGGCATCACCCCTGAGAACAACGGTGAGATTATCCGCTTGAACATCCCGCAGCCCACTGAGGAGCGCCGCCGCGATTTGACCAAGCAGTGCAACAAGATTGCAGAGAAGGCCAAAGTGGAGGTGCGCAACGTCAGAGGCGATACCAAGGATAAGCTCAAGAAAGCCATCAAGGATGGATTGTCGGAGGACAACGAGAAGGATGCAGAACTGGAGCTTCAGAAACTCCACGACAAGTATATCAAGAAAATCGATGAGATCCTTGCCGCGAAGAACAAGGAGATCATGACCGTATAGGCGTGTGAAAGGAATCGTCATCCGCAATACGGGCAGCTGGTATACGGTGCTCACCGACGAAGGCGAGCAAGTGGACAGCAAGATCAAAGGTAATTTCCGCCTGAAGGGAATCCGCAGCACCAATCCTGTGGCTGTGGGCGACAGGGTGGAAATTATCCGCAACCAAGAAGGTACGGCGTTCATCAAGGAAATTGATGAGCGCCGCAACTACATTGTCAGGAAGTCGCCCAACCTCTCCAAGCAGAGCCATATCATTGCCGCCAATGTCGATCAGGCCGTTCTGATCGTGACGGTCAATTATCCCGTTACTTCCACGACATTCATCGACCGTTTCCTGGCCTCGGCCGAGGCTTACAGGATTCCTGTCGTGATGGTTTTCAACAAGAAAGACCTGCTCGACGAGGATGATCTCCGCATCCAGGAGATGATGGTCTATCTCTATGAGTCGATCGGGTATACTTGTCTGCAGGTTTCGGCAGTGACAGGTGAAGGCATTGACTCGTTGGAGACGATCCTGAAGGACAAGATCTCGGTTTTCAGCGGCAACAGTGGAGTAGGGAAGTCGACGCTGCTCAACCGGCTGATACCCGGTCTCTCACTTCGCACGGCAGAGATCTCGGAGGCCCATCAGACGGGGATGCATACCACGACATTCAGTGAGATGATACCGATGCCGGATGGCGGATGGGTCATCGACACGCCGGGGGTCAAGGGCTTCGGGGCATTTGATATGGAACCCGAGGAGATCTGCGGCTATTTCAAGGAAATCTTCCAGTTCTCCAAGGATTGCCGATTCCGCAATTGCACGCACACCCATGAGCCGGGATGTGCGGTGATCAAGGCTGTGGAAGACCATTACATCGCAGAGAGCAGATACCGATCGTATGTGAGCATGCTCGATGACAAGGACGAGTCAAAATACCGTGAGGCTTTTTAACCCATTACCCAATATGAAACCATTAGTCAGATGTCTTTTTGTCTGCTGTCTCATATCCATGATGGCAGTGAATCCCGTGGCAGCGCAAGATAGTCAGCCGCAAGTCTGTCACCCCTCCGTGGGCACGACCAGCCAAGGCGAGGGGCTGACCTTGTCGATTGTCAATAAACATGTCAATTACAAGAATCCCCCTGCTGAATACCGGGATCCTTATGTCAATTCCCCCAAATCGGCCAATATCCATCCTGACGGCACGAAATACTACGTGAACTCACTCGAGGGATGTGCCACCGTGGTATACGATATGAAAACCCACAAACGGCTTAAGGTCATCCATTACAAATTTGAGGATGAGAAGGATGCGGCCCTATGGAGCAAACCCAGTGATTTCTACCCCTTTACTCATTATACAGAGAAACTCAACACCTTCATGGGCAAGCCCGTGGAAAGTACTTTCTCGCATGGAGGACGATATCTCTGGATTCCCTTCTACCGCCGCACCTATGATCTCAATGCGCAGGATCCATCGGCCATAGCCGTGATCGACACACGAACCGATGAGATCGTGAAACTGATGGAGACCGGACCACTGCCCAAAATGGTGGCCTGCTCTCATGATGGCCGGCATGTGGCCATCACGCATTGGGGTAACAATACGGTCGGCATCGTCAATGTGGCAAGCCTTGATCCCAATGAGTGGTATCATGAGAAACTATTGGTGGTCGACTACGTGCTGCCTCTAAATTACAGCCTGACCGAGCCTGTCGACCGTGACAACAAGAGCGGTTATTGTCTGAGAGGAACGGTCTTCACACCCGATGATGAATATCTGCTTGTGGGTTGCATGGGTGGTAACGGAGGTATCGCAGTCATCAACATGTCTACGCAGAAATACATGGGACGTGTGCTGGGGATGATGGCCAATGTGAGACACTTGGTCATTAAGGACGGATACCTTTATCTGAGTGTCAATAAAGCAGGGTATGTGCAGCGAATCAAACTCGACCGTTTCATGGAGGCGGCACACCGGCTAAATGGAAAGACCGTGACCCTTCAGGGGTGGCAAAACTGCCAGGTGGGAGCTGGAGCACGCACCATAGAGCTGTCGCCCAGCGGGCATTTCGTGTTCGCCGCCTGCAACCTGGCCAGCAAGCTCTATGTGGTCGATACGCGTCGGATGAAGGTGGTCAACACCATCGACGTGGACTCTTATCCCGTGGGTCTTGATATCTCCAACGACGGACGCTACGTCATCGTTACCTCGCAGGGCAGGGGTAACCAGGGTGGCAATGCCGTGAACATCTACGAAGTGACCTATGACGAGCCGGAACCTGTGCTGGAGCACACCGACGGTGCTGCGGTGCTCGACATGCAGAATCCCTCTGACCCTGGGTCTGCTGACCAGGCGAATGCAGAAGCAAAAACCGTTGGCACCATCCCTGTGGATGGAGCCAACGGGAATATGATGACCTACGCCCTGATCGGAGGAGGCATCCTGCTGATTGCGGGAGCTATGCTTTTCAGAAGGGCAAGGAAGGCGTCTTAGTCTATTAGGCGCAGCGGTGTGGTGATCCTTCAGAAATTCAGTCCGATATTGAGGAACAGAGCACCGTTGTGGGTGTCGTCGAAGGCATTGTCTCCGATGTTGCTCAGTCCGAAATCGTAGCCCACCTCGGCGTACAGCATTTCGTAAGCCAAACCGCATCCGACGCGGATGCCACCGTCAAACCGCTTGAAATTGGCACCATAACTATCGCTGAACGAGCTGTAAGCTTCACGGGCGTGGTAATCTTTCACCTTGCCGCTGATACCACAGCCGATATATCCTCCGATGAATGGTTCCACTGCTGTCGCCGGAGCCACATAAGCGGAATATTTCAAGGTGAGGGGCACTTCCAGATAGTTGAGGCCGATAGAGAATTTCTCGCCCCCCAGTTTCCCTTTACCTCCTTTCTCGACATATTCCAGTCCTGTCTCAAAGAAGAGTGGCATTTGCGGGGCCAGTTGGATGCCAACGACTGCGCCGACATCCAGTCCTGTCTTGCTGCTGCTTCCGTCGAGGTCTGGAGCGTCTGAACTGACATGGGAGGCGGTCATGCCGAAACGCATGCCGAAATAGGTGTTGGGCTGAAAGGCGCGGCCTCTCGTGATATGGCGGTGGCCGACGGGACGGGATGGGGTATAGCCTCCGTAAGTGCGCCTTTGCGCATCAGCAGGCAGCACAGTGAAGAGGGCCAGCAGTGCGGTGATGAGCAGTGTCATTTTTCTTTTCATGATGTTTTCTCCTTCTATTCTTTGGTTCTACAATGTGTTTGTCACGATGCAAAGATAAGAGGTTTTTTCCGACACTGCATTTGGCAACTCCCTACTTTTGCGTGGGGATTTCCCTAAAAAGAGATGATGGGATTGGAATGACTTTGGATTGCTTTTATTGTGCATCAGGCACGTCCAAACCGATTTCAGCAGATCCATAGCAGAGGTGGTGGTCCTTGTCGTAGACCACACAGAACTGTCCGGGAGCGACTCCGTGGATGGCATGTGCGGCATGCACTGTGTAGGAACCTTCTGCCGTCTCCTCAAGCCAGGCGGGATGGAACTCAGGCGTGTGGCGGATTTTGAACGTCACCTCACGCATCACGACTTTCTCGGTGAGGAAATGGAAATCATGGATGGGGAAAGTGTCTTTATAGGCGGTCTTGGGGTCGTAGCCCTTTGAGACATAGAGTATGTTGTGTTCCACGTCTTTCTTGACGACAAACCACGGGCCGCCGCCGAATCCCAGTCCATGGCGCTGTCCGATGGTATGGTACCACAATCCACGATGCTGTCCGATACGCTTATTGGTCTCCAGTTCCAGCACGTCGCCGGGAAGATCACCCAGATACCGTCGGATATAGTCGTTGTAGTTGATCTTGCCTAAGAAGCAAATGCCTTGTGAGTCTTTCCGATGAGCATTGACAAGATGCTCGCGCTCTGCAATCTGGCGCACCTCGTCTTTCAGATAATGCCCGATGGGAAAAAGGGCTTTGCGCAGTTGCCAATCCTCGATCTGAGCCAGAAAATCAGTCTGGTCTTTCACCGGGTCGGGACTGGTGGCCAGCCATTTCTTGCCGTCGATGATCTCGGTCTGGGCATAATGCCCCGTGGCGATGAGGTCATAGCTGTGCCCGGCTTTCTCGTCGAAGGCACCAAACTTGATGAGGCGGTTGCACATGACATCCGGGTTGGGGGTCAGTCCGGCGCGTACTTTCTCCATCGTGTAGCGTGTCACCTTGTCCCAGTATTCACGATGACAGTCCACTACCTCCAGGCGGCATCCATAGCGGGCCGCTACGGCAGTGGCCATTTCCATGTCCTCCTCTGAGGAGCAGTCCCATTCCTCCTCTTCCTCCGGACCGATCTTGATATAGAAACAGTCAGGATGGAGTCCTGCACGGCACAACTCATGCAGCACTACCGAACTGTCTACTCCCCCCGAGAGCAGCACGGCGATTCTCTTGTCTTGGATTTCCTCGTTCATGGATGGCTTATTCTTCTTTCTCTCCCACGGTTTTCTTGTAGTCAGCCAAGGTCAGTGTGGGATGTGACTCGACGTAGGAGATCACACTTTCTCTCTTCACCGTGTTCTTCATCGACTCCTTGGCCTCTCGTTTGGCACTGGTCTCCTTAGTGTAGTATTCCGCACTGTAGGTGCAGTCAAAGTGATAATTCTCGATTTTCGGATTCAACTGTGGCAAATTGTCCTTCTTGCTGGCAATGACCTTCAACTTGAAAGTTATTTTGTGTGAGCCGTCTTTCTTGTCTTTGAACTGCCAGGAGCCGTCGGTGATGGTCTCCGTCTTCTCTTCTCCGTTGACCGTGATGTAAGTGGCGGTCACGTCATAGAAAGACAGCATCTCGCTGCTGAGCGTCAGTTTGTAGATGATACTCGTGTAGTCGGGGCGCTCCATCACGCCATCGTCTTCTCCGCAGGAACTCAGGCAGAGAAACAAGGCAAGGCAGATTGTAGCCCAGGTAGCGATAAGGTTCTTCTTCATATTCTGTTGGTTGATTTGACGGCAGGGAAGAGTGATTCTCTCCAGTAGTCGAGAAAATGGGGCATGTCGGGGAACAGCAAGTCGGCGCCTTGGCTCCACAGGGCTTCGTCGGGCAGTGGTCCCGTATTCACGGCGACGGTGAAGATCTGTGCTGCTGCGGCAGCGCGCACACCGAGCGGTGCATTCTCGACGACGATGGCTTCCCAAGGATTCACCCCGCATTTCCTGAGACCTTTGAGGTAGGGGTCGGGGGCAGGTTTCCCATGGCTCACGTCAAAACTGGTCACGATATGTTCTGGAGCGACGAAGGGTGAGAAGTCTTTCCTCAGTCGGTCGAGCAGAGGGCGCTGGCCACTTCCGGTGACGACACCCAGTGTCATTCCGTCAGCTTTCATCTGCCGCATCAAGTCCTCTATGCCCGTCATCTTGTCAACGGTGCCCTGTTGGGCGAAAATGACCGACTTGCGGTCATAGATCCGTTGGGCTTCCTCCACGCTGAGGTGGATATGTTTCTGTTCCCATGCGATGAGTTGGATGGTCTCCACACCCCTCATGCCCTCATACTGGTAGGCCTCAGCTTCCGACATGTCGTAGCCATTCTCTTCCATCGACTGGTTCCAGGCCTTGGCATGGTGGCACATCGAGTTGTAGAGCACACCGTCCATGTCAAAGAGCACGGCTTTGGGAGCGAAGCTCTCGAAGCCGTGTCTCTTGGTATAGGTTTGAATGATTGTCTCCGGGTTCATTATCCCTCCTTGGCCAGACGCTCCTTGATGGCTTTGCTGTCGGCCTCGTAACCTGGCTTGTCGAGAAGGGCGAACATGTTTTTCTTATAAGCTTCCACGCCGGGCTGGTTGAATGGGTTGACCCCAAGCACGTTGCCGCTGATGCCGCAGGCGATCTCGAAGAAGTAGATCAGTTGGCCGATGTAATACTCGTTGAGCACGGGCACGGCAATGCGGATATTGGGCACACCGCCATCGACGTGAGCCAGGCGGGTTCCGAGCTCTGCCATCTTGTTGACTTCGTCGACTCGTTTGCCAGCCAGGAAGTTAAGGCCGTCAAGATTCTCCTCATCCTCAGGGAAGAGCAGTTTCTTATTGGGTTCCTCGATGCTGATGACGGTCTCGAAGATGCTGCGCTCACCGTCTTGGATCCACTGTCCCATGGAGTGAAGATCGGTGGTGAAGTCACAGGATGCGGGGAAGATGCCTTTCTTGTCTTTTCCCTCGCTCTCGCCGAAAAGCTGTTTCCACCATTCGCTGATGAAATGGAGCTTGGGCTGGTAGTTGACCATGATCTCGATCTTCTTGCCAGCGGCATAGAGACCATTGCGCACTGCGGCGTAGATGGCAGCGGGATTCTCCTCGAAAGGAACGCCGCAGCCACAGGCCTTCTCCATGTCGGCAGCACCTTGCACGAGTGCCTTGATGTCGAATCCGGCGCAGGCGATGGGGAGCAGGCCTACCGGGGTGAGGACAGAGAACCGGCCACCCACGTTGTCGGGGATGATGAAACTCTTGTATCCCTCCTTGTCGGCGCAGGTGCGTGCAGCACCACGTTTGGCATCCGTCACGGCGACGATCACCTTGCGTGCCTCCTCTTTGCCGCGCTGCTGCTCGCATTGCTTCTTCAGCAGACGGAAGGTGAGGGCGGTCTCTGTGGTCGTGCCCGACTTGGAAATGTTGATGACACCGAATTTCTTGTCTTTGAGATATTCGGTCAGCTCGGTGAGGTAGTCCTCGCCGATATTGTTGCCTGCGAAGAGGATGACAGGATTTTTCTTGTCCTGGATAAGCCATGCGAAAGAATTGCCGAGGGCCTCGATCACGGCCCGTGCTCCGAGGTAGCTGCCTCCGATTCCGGCCACGACGATAGCCTCGCAGTTGGCGCGCAAGACGTCGGCTGCTTCCTGGATTTCGTCGAGGAATGCGGGAGTGATGGATGATGGCAGATGCAGCCAACCGAGGAAGTCGTTGCCTGGACAGGTGCCTGCCTCCAGTGCTTCCTGTGCTGATTTCACTTGTGGCTCAAGGGCCTTTACTGCGCCTTCGCTGAGGAATTGGGCGGCTTTCGTAATGTCTAACTGGATGTTCTTCATTGTCGTTATCTTAAGTTTGGTGTTAACTATCTGAAACTGTCGGTAAGCAGTTTGATCTCTATTTGAGGAGAGATGCGCTCATAGAGGATGTTGTAGACGGCATCGAGTATCGGCATGTTGACATGCAACCGTCGGTTGATTTCCTTCATGCATTTCGTGCCGAAAAAGCCCTCTGCGATCATCTCCATCTCGATCTGTGCGCTTTTCACGCTATAGCCCTTGCCGATCATTGTGCCAAAGACCCTGTTGCGAGAGAAATTGGAGTAGCCGGTGACAAGCAGGTCGCCCAGGTAGACGGAGTCATAGACGTTGCGCTCGATCGGACTGATGACACTCAGGAAACGCGACATCTCCTGCACAGCGTTTGACATCAGCACAGCCTGGAAATTGTCGCCATATTTCAGACCGCTGCAGATACCTGCGGCGATGGCATAGACGTTTTTCAGTACCGAGGAGTATTCGATGCCGATGACATCGCTGCTGGTCTTGGTCTTGATGTAGTTGCTGGAGAGCAGTTGCGTGAACGAGCGTGCTTTCTCGAGATCCGTGCACCCTACGGTCAGGTAGGAGAGCCGTTCAAGGGCCACTTCCTCGGCATGAGATGGACCGCCGATGCACGCCAGGTTCTCATAAGGTACGTCATACACGTGGTGAAAGTATTCCGAACAGACAAGGTTCTCATCGGGCACGATACCTTTGATCGCCGTGACGATGAATTTATCCCTGATGCGGGTCTTCAATTTCTTGAGATGGTTCTTCAGGTAGGGTGACGGGGTGACAAACACCAAGGTGTCGTAGAGATCCACGACCTTGTTGATGTCGCTGGAGAAGAATATCTGTTCGGTGTCGAAATGCACGCTCGTCAAGTAAGCGGGGTTGTGTCCCATGCGGAGGAAATCGGCGATGCGGTCGTCACGACGCATATACCATCCGATGTGGCGGGTGTGTCCCACCACGATCTTGGCTATGGCTGTCGCCCAACTGCCACCACCGATAATCGCTATTTTACCGCAGTCATGCATGTCTTACGGGTTATGGCTTGTCTTATTCCTGCACGGCGGCGATCCACTTGGCAAACTCTTCCACTTTGGGATTCTCGTAGCCCAATTTGTATTTTTTGTTCACGCCGCAGACATCCATCTGAAGTTTCTGTGGGTTGACATCCTTGATGTCTCCCACAAGATAGTATCCGCACTTGTTGAGCACGGGCACCCATTCCTCGGCTACGCCGATAGCTGCCCATTCTGCCACACTGCTGCGGGGGGCTTTCTTCTCAGGCCGCATCTGTGGGAAGAACAGCACTTCCTGGATGTAGGTCTTGCCAGTCATCAGCATCACCAGTCGGTCGATGCCGATACCGATGCCACTGGTGGGGGGCATGCCGTATTGGAGGGCGCGGAGGAAGTCCTGGTCGATGATCATGGCCTCGTCGTCGCCTTTGTCGGCCAGTCGCATCTGCTCCTTGAAACGCTCTTCCTGATCGATGGGGTCGTTGAGCTCGGAGTAGGCGTTGGCCAGTTCTTTGCCATTGACCATCAGTTCGAAACGCTCAGTCAGTCCGGGCTTCGACCGGTGCATCTTTGTCAAGGGTGACATCTCTACAGGATAGTCGGTGATGAAGGTCGGCTGGATGAAAGATCCCTCGCAGGTCTCGCCGAATATCTCGTCGATGAGCTTTCCTTTGCCCATGGTGTCGTCCACCTCGATGCCCAGCTTCTTGGCCACCTCGCGGATTTGCTCCTCGGTCATGCCGTTGAGGTCATAGCCTGTCTTCTCCTTGATGGCATCGAGGATGGGCAGGCGGCGGTAGGGTGCCTTGAAGGATACCATACGTCCGTCGATTTCTCGTTCTGTACTGCCATTGACGGCAATGCAGATGGTCTCGAGCAACTTCTCGGTGAACGACATCATCCAGTTGTAGTCCTTGTATTGCACATAGAGCTCCATGCAGGTGAACTCCGGGTTGTGGTTACGGTCCATGCCCTCGTTGCGGAAATTCTTGCCTATTTCATAGACACCCTCGAAACCTCCTACGATCAGTCGTTTCAGATACAGTTCGGTGGCGATGCGCATATACATGTCCTGGTCAAGGGCATTGAAATGGGTGATGAACGGACGGGCACTGGCACCGCCTGCGATAGATTGCAGAGTAGGCGTCTCCACCTCGGTGTATCCGGCCTCGTCGAGCACGCGGCGCAGGGTGCGGATGACGGTGGCGCGCTGGATGAAGGTGTCCTTCACGCCTTCGTTGACCACCAGGTCGACATAACGCTGGCGATACCGCAATTCGGGGTCGTCGAATTTGTCGTAAGCCACACCGTCCTTGTATTTCACGATGGGCAGTGGCTTCAGACTCTTGGAGAGCAGGGTCAGCGACTTGGCGTGAACGCTGATCTCGCCGGTCTGTGTGCGGAAAACGAAACCTTCCACGCCGATGAAATCACCGATGTCGAGAAGACGTTTGAAAACGGTGTTGTATAAGGCCTTGTCCTCTCCCGGGCAAATGTCGTCGCGGGTGATATAGACCTGGATGCGGCCCTTGGAGTCCTGGATTTCCGCAAAACTGGCCTTGCCCATCACGCGGCGGCTCATCAGGCGGCCTGCGATCACAACCTCCCGGGGTGCGGCGGCGTCGTCGAATGAGGATTTGATGTCGGTGGAAAACGCATTGGTGGGGAATTCTGCTGCTGGATAGGGGTCAATACCCATCTGGCGGAGTTCCTGCAAGCTCTGTCGCCTGCCTATCTCTTGTTCGCTGAGTTCTAGAATGTTCATGTCGCTAAATAAAAACTGTTGGCTATAATAGCGGTGCAAATTTACTAATTTTTTATGAACCTGCCTACCTTTTTCTCATCTTTTATTGTGATGATGGACAACTCGCCTGCCTTGAGTGACTCTGAGGAGACATGGAGCATGATATCGGCGGATGCACCGCATGTGCTTTGCACCAGAACCTGAGCCAGCCCGTTGAAAGCCTGGATGCGGAATTCCTTGCAATTCCTGTCTTTGGGATGGTCTTCTCCGGGATAGGACGGATCTCCGTTGCCCACACCCAGGATATGTCCGTCGCCTTCCAGACTGACGGTCAGCATCGGACAGGCATCGGGGACGATCCGTCCCTTCACATCCTGTATCTCGACAGTCACCACAGCGACATCGCGTCCGTCGGGAGTAATGGCCTGCCGGTCGGATTTCAGGATGATTCGGGATGCAGGTTTGGTCGTCTCGATGACCTTTGTCATCATGCGCTTCCCGTTTTTATATCCCACAGCCACCACTTTTCCCGGTTGGTAGGTGGCCTTCCATTTCAGATGTCCGTTTCGGGGCATTTTCTGCCGGCCGAGTTTCTTGCCGTTGACGGTCAGTTCCACTTCGTCGCAGTTGCTGTAGGCCCAGAGTTCGATATCCTCACCCTCATGTCCCTGCAGGTTCCAGTGCGGGAAAATATGCAATGTAGGTTCGTCAGTCCACCATGCCTTCAGGTACCAGGCTTCGTCTTTCCAGAAGCCGCAGTAGTCGAGGATGCCAAACTCGGAGTCATGGGCAGGATATGAGAGCGGGTTGGGCTCGCCGCGATAGTCGAACCCCGTCCAATAGAACAGTCCTGCGGCCCAGTCACGGTCGGCATAGAATTGCCACCCGCGTTCGATCACATTCTCCACGCCAGGCTCCGTGCCCCGGTTGATGGCGGGCATGTGTCCTGGTTCATCGGCGGATTTGAAATAGACGCCACGTGTGCCACATCCGGTGGTTTCTTCCGTTCCTACGATTTTCCATGATGGATTGGCTTTCTTGCGGTTGTCAACGTCATTCTGGTGGATATAATTGAACCCCACCACATCAAGTCCCTTGATCATCTCCGAACCACCGGCATTGGCGATGGTGGACGGCCGTGTGGGGTCGAGAAGGCGGGTGTATTCGCGCATGGCGGCAGCGATACGTGTTCCTTGGATGGTGTTCTCCATGCCCCATTCTTCATTACCGTCGCTCCACAGAATCACCGACGGGTGGTTGCGGTCGCGCTTGATCATGTTCTCAAGCAATCGCTGGTGCTCAGTGTTGATGCCCGATAGCCGGTTCTCGTCGATAACGAGGATTCCCTCGCGGTCGCAGATGTCGAGCAGGGCGGGAGTCATGGGATTGTGGGATGAGCGGTAGGCATTGCTGCCGAAAGACTTCAGTTGCCGGATGCGCCAAGCCATCAGGGCCTCGGGGATTGCTGCTCCCACCCCGGCATGGTCTTGGTGCAAGTTGACTCCCTTCAGTTTGATGGATTTCCCATTCAGCAAGAAACCCCTGTCGGCATCGAAGGCGATGTCGCGGATGCCGGTGACGGTAGTGTATCGGTCTGTCACTTGTCCACCGACGTTCACCGTCGTCTCCACTTGGTAGAGATAGGGGTCGCTGGTGTCCCAGAGGTGAGGAGATGACAGTGTGATGGATTGTTCGCAGCCGCGTGTCTCCTTGGCTTTCAGGTTCAACGACGCTGACACCGTCCTGCCCACCTCACGCCCTTCGGCATCGATCAGCCGCTGCCGCACCTCGCATTCTTGCGACGACAGTGAATGGTTGTTCACCTCGGTCTGGATGTGGAGAGTGGCTGTGGCGTAAGGTTGCTGCATCTCTGCGTAGACAAAGGTGCCGAAGGGAGCCACGCTGACAGCGGAAGATTTCACCAGCCATGCGTCGCGGTAGATGCCTGCACCTTCATAGAACCACCCCTCCTCCAGGGTGGCGTCAGCCCTCACACAGATGAGGTTCTCGCCGCCATAGTTCACGTATTCTGTCACGTCGTAGACTTGTGTGGCATAGCCACTGGGTTCGGTGCCCATGTAGAAGCCATTGAACCACACCCGGGCATCGCGGAAGATGCCGTCAAACTGCAGCATGATGTGCCTGCCGAGATCAGACTCGGGGATGTGGATCACTTTGCGGTACCAGCCGACGCTGGTTTCTGGATATTTGTACCCTACGGTTTTATAGCCGTGGGAATGGCTGGCTTTCGAAGCATAGGGCAGGGTGGTCACCCAGTCGTGGGGAACACTGACGTCTTGCCAAGAGGAGTCATCGAATTTCATCACGTACGGACCCTCGTTGTGGATGGAGTTGGCCTTGGTCAAGTAATTGAAGTATTCTGTGCCGCAGCCGAAATCTTTCGCAGGGTCAGAGGCATTGCCGAAAGCGAATTTCCAGCCTTCATTCAGGCGGATGGTCTCACGCAGGTGGTCTGGTTCGGGAAGTGGGGTGGCCTGGGTGCAAAGTGTTGTCATGAGGCCGACGACCCAAATAGCGTATCTTGTCTTCATGCCGGATGGTGTTATTGGATGATCAGCCTGTAAGAAATCACGTCGCGGCTCTTGATGGTCAGCTTGCGGTCAACCTTGTTTTTCTTGTTGGTCTTGCCTTCCATCTTGTGCGTCCAGAGGTTATATACCTTGTAGGTCTTTTGGTCAAAACCTGTGCTCAGACCGCTTACAGCCTGGTCGGTCAGGTTGAATTCTTGCCAGTTGAGAGCGAATGGGATGTCTTGCCGGGTAGGGTTGAGTATGGTGAAAGCCCAGTCGCCACCAGCCAGAGGCTTGAACCAGAACTGAAGTCCGTCGCGGTCGCAGTAGTGGAGACCCTGGATTCCCAGAGTGTCTTGGTCGATGGCGATCATCTCCTTGTTCATCAGGATGTTTCGTGTGCTCTCGCTCATATTCCGGAGATCATTGCCGAGGATGAGAGGACTGGCCATCATGCACCACATGGTGAAATGGGCTCGGTCTTCGTTGTCTGTCATGCCGTTGCCCACTTCCAGCATGTCGGGATCGTTCCAGTGGCCTTTGCCAGCGTATTGGCGGAGGGTGTCGTTGAACTGGATGCACTGCATTACGCCAAACTGTGTGTAGCCAGCCTCAAACACCCGCAGGGAGTCGAAATCACACCAGATGTCGGGGGTGGTGCGCCAGGAATGTCCTATCTCTTTAGCCCATTTCCACGGATGGCTGTTGCCCCATTCGCACATGCTCAGGAAAATCGGACGACCTGCCGAGCGCAGCGCATCACTGATGAGCTGATAGGCTCCTTGAGGATTGATGTTCGTCGTGTTGCACCAGTCGTATTTGAGATAGTCCACTCCCCACCGTGCATATTGGATGGCATCCTGGTACTCATGGCCGAGAGAACCTGGCTCGCCGGCACAGGTGCCAGTTCCTGCATCACTGTAGATGCCAAGTTTGAGCCCCTTGCTGTGCACATAGTCTGCCACGGCTTTCATTCCGTTGGGGAATTTCACGGGGTCGGCTTGGATGAAACCGTCAGCATCACGTTTCCCATGCCAGCAGTCGTCGATATTGATGTAGGTGTAGCCTGCGTCACGCAGCCCGGACTCCACCATTGCGTCAGCAATGCCTTTGATGATTTCTTCAGAGATGTTACCCTGGAATTTGTTCCATGTACTCCATCCCATCTGCGGGGTGTCAGCCAAATGTTCCCATTTCTGTGCCTCTACAGGCAAGGCCATCAGCGTCAATATGCCGCTCATGATGGCAATAAGTCTAAAATGTCTCATAGTTATTTCATTCTTTAAAGGATTCAGATTGCAAAATTACGATTAAAGTGCGCACAATTCAATAAAATCCGTGATTTTTTTACAGAATTTGTGTGCTCTCCTCGGTCAGGTTGTTCAGAACACCCGTGATGGACTGGAGACCGTTCTGAATGGATTGGAAAGCTTGGGATAATCAAGAGCCCAGCAATAGTATCTCTATACAGTTGCTGGGCGATATTTATCAAGCAGGGGTATTTACCTGTCGGACGTTTTCGCCAACACGCTGATACGAGATCTGGTACAACCAGAATCGAGATGGTGTGATGAAGATGATAGAAAAAATGAGAAAGTCCGGTCAAATAACAACACTGCTCAGAAAAGCTTGGATAATATTTGGCTTTTCATCCGTTATTTCGTAATTTTGCCCTTTGAACCCTCTGCGTTGTGGCAGAAGGGCACCTCTTGCCGTAAGAGGTAGGAGGCGTGGTTTGAATGAAAAACAACAAAAACATGAATGTAGACGAAATCAGGGAAATCATTGAGCGTCAGCCCAACCTGTCGACGGCGCTTGGCATGAAATTCATCTCCACGCCGGATGATGACTTATGTATGGCTACCATGCGGGTGGATGAGCGAAACCGTCAGCCTTTCGGCTTCCTGAGTGGAGGCGCGTCACTCGCTTTGGCAGAGAATGTGGCTGGCGTGGGCTCCTCGGCCTTGTGCCCTGGCAAAATCTGTGTGGGCATCAGTGTCAGCGGAAGCCATGTGAAGGCGGTGGCTGAGGGTGATACCGTGACTGCCTTGGCCCATCTGGTGCAGAAAGGGCGCAAGTTGCATGTATGGAATGTGGAAATTAACAATTCCGCCGGTGAGTTGATCTCCACGGTCACGGTGACCAATTATATTATCAGTTCAAATTCTCATCACAAATAACATGCCAGCATTTGCTTTATATAGACTGCCCCATCAGACCGGCTGCCAACTGGTGATCCAGTCGGAGGGTGAGCCAGAGGAGTTGCAGACGGCTTTTGCCCTGAGCGGGAAGAAAGGTTTTGTAATAGCACCTTTCATGATCGAGAAAAGCCATCCCGTCTTGTTGTTGCGACCTGATGTGAACGTCTCGCTCTCTCCTGAGGACTTGCTCGATGCTGAGACATGCTCATGGGCTGGACAGATACAGGATGTCCTCTCGGCTCCCAAGCAGGATGAGAAAGCCAAGCGCGCCTCTTATACCCACTATGCCATCGACTTTGCCAATTTCCATTCTCATATCATCGAGGGGGAATTCTCGAAAATCGTACTGGCAAGATGCAGCTATGAAAGTAACCCAGAGGGTTACAGTGCTCTGCAACTATTCGTGAGTGCCTGCCAAGCCTATCCCAGGATGTTCGTGGCTTTGGTCTCCGCACACCGGTGCGGCACATGGCTGATGGCTACTCCTGAGGTGCTCCTGAAAGGCAGTGGCCTTCACTGGTCGACGATGTCGCTCGCCGGTACGATGGTGCTGCGTGACGACCAGTTGGATTTTGACAATCCACCTTCTCCGAAGCCACACGACTCCCAGGAGATCGCTTGGAACATCAAGAATATCCAGGAACAGCGTTATGTCTCGACATACATCACAGAACGACTGGAACAAGTGGCTTCCTTTATCGAAGAGAAAGGGCCTTATACCATGCGGGCTGGAAACCTCGTGCATCTGAGAAGCGACTTCAGCTTCGTGCTGCCAAGCCTTTCCAAGGTGGGAGAACTGATCCATGCCTTGTATCCCACACCTGCCGTGTGTGGCTTGCCAAAAGACGCGGCACGTGATTTCATTATCCATAACGAGTTCACGCCGAGAGGGTATTACAGCGGTTTTGTCGGACCACTGGATCCTGAGGTGGACACGCAACTCTTTGTCTCGTTGAGGTGCATGCGTTTCGTAGAAGACGGATGCTGCCTTTATGCCGGAGGCGGATTGCTGGCAGACAGTGATATGGCTACGGAATGGAAAGAGACAGAGGATAAGATGATGACGATGAGAACACTGCTTCATCCGAATGAAACCTCAAAACGCTGACTATGTTCTCGAATATAGGAAATGTCAATATCCTGACCTCACTGTTGATGGCTCATGGCGTGAGACATGCCGTGGTCTGTCCTGGCAGCCGTAATGCTCCTGTTGTGCACAACCTGAAGGCGTGTGGCAACGTGTTGTGTTATCCCGTCACCGATGAACGGAGCGCCGGATTCTTCGCTTTGGGCATCGCCTTGGCCACACGTCGTCCTGTGGCTGTCTGTGTCACCTCCGGTTCGGCATTGCTGAATCTTGCGCCTGCCGTGGCGGAGGCTTATTATCAACATGTCGAGATCATTGTGGTCTCAGCGGACAGACCTGGGGCATGGATCGGACAACTGGATGGGCAGACCCTGCCTCAGCCACATGCTTTCGGCTCGTTGGTCAACAAGGCCGTGAACCTGCCGCTGTCAACAACAGAGGCGGTCAGTCATTGGCTATGCAACCGGTTGGTCAATGAGGCACTGTTGGCAGGACATTTCCCCTGTCCTGGACCGGTGCACATCAATGTTCCCATTGCGGAACCACTTTTCGATTTTTCTCTCGAGCTGCTGCCAGAGGAACGGGTCATCCGCCGTTTTCCTAATCATGGGCATGGAGGGGCACGGATCGTCGCCGAACGGCTGTTGGAGGCAAAACGCCCCATGATGGTATTGGGGCAATGCCGCTGCAACTTGTCTGATTTGGACCGTGCCAAATTCCGCCGTGCAGTAGAGGCCATCATCAACCGTGGCGTGATTCTTGCCGAGAGACTATGCCAGTTGCCGCTCCCGATAGTGCATGCCGACGAGGCCTTGTGCCTGATCGGTGATGATCCGGGGTATCGTCCCGATGTCGTGATTTATCTCGGTGATACCCTTGTCAGCAAACGCTTAAGGTCTTTCCTTCGGAAGGCCACTGACGCACAGGTCGTGATGGCGAGTCTCGATGGGGAAATCCATGATGTCACCATGCATGTCGACGAGGTGGTGGACGTGGATGCTTTGGAAGAGGTGTTCTATGCTGTGGATGATCTTTTGCATGAGCGTCCACATGCCGAACCCTCTCAGAATGACGATTCTCATAATTATCGTTTCTGGTGGAAGACCCTTCTTGAGAAGATCAACCAATCCATCGATGAATATGAGCCGCCCTACTCGCAGATGGCTGCAGTGAGGTACCTCGAACAGCAGTTGGAGGATATGGAAGTTGACTACCATGTGCATTACGCCAATAGTTCCTCCATCCGTCTGGCCAACATCTTTGCACAGCATCCTGTGTTTTGCAACAGGGGCGTGAATGGCATTGACGGGTCGCTGTCGGTGGCTGCTGGCTATTCTTCGGCAGTCGAAGACCTCGTGTTCTGTGTGATCGGCGATCTGAGCTTCTTCTACGATCAGAATGCACTGTGGAATACCAATTTAGCAGGAAACCTGAGGATACTCCTGCTCAATAACGGCAAAGGGGGAATCTTTGATCTCCTGCCGGGCTTGGAGAAGAGCGAGGCATCCGATCTGCTGGTAAGCGGGGCGCACCACACTTCCGCGCAGGGTATCTGCGTACAGAACGATATTGGTTATCTGAAGGCATCTGGCATGCATGAGATGCAACTGGGTATCGTCACCATGGTGACCCGTCAGTCAAAGCGTCCGATGTTGCTTGAGGTCTTCACCGATGCAGCGGCTGATGCGGAAGCGATGAGAGATTTCGTGCGTTATATCAAAGATAAAATTAACGAATAAGATAAATACGGTAGAAAATGGCAAAAAGAGAATGGAGAAAAATCAGGGATTTCGAGGAAATCCTGTTGGAGGAGTTTCATGGGATAGCCAAAATCACCATCAACCGTCCTCGTTACCGTAATGCGTTCACTCCCAAGACCACATGGGAGTTGTCACAGGCTTTCGCCTATTGCCGTGAGGCTCAGGACATCAGCGTCGTGTTGCTGACTGGAGCTGGCGATAAAGCTTTCTGTTCTGGGGGCGACATGCATGTGAAGGGACGTGGCGGTTACGTCGATGAGGCTGGTGTGCCCCGCTTGAGTGTCCTCGATGTGCAGATGCAGATCAGAAGGTTGCCCAAACCCGTTATCGCCATGGTCAACGGTTATGCGATCGGTGGCGGGCATGTCTTGCATCTGGTGTGCGACCTGACCATCGCCAGCGAGAATGCCATTTTCGGACAGACAGGCCCGAAGGTGGGGTCTTTCGACGCCGGTTTCGGTTCTTCCTACCTTGCGAGAATTGTCGGTCAGAAAAAGGCTCGTGAGATCTGGTTCCTCTGTCGTCAATATTCTGCGGCCGAGGCTGAGCGGATGGGTATGGTCAATAAAGTCGTGCCTCTCGAACGGCTTGAGGATGAATGCGTGGAATGGGCTGAGACGATGATGGAACGTAGCCCCTTGGCCTTGAGAATGATCAAGGCCGGACTGAATGCCGAACTGGATGGCCAAGCCGGTATACAAGAACTGGCAGGCGACTGCACCATGCTGTATTATTTCCTGGATGAGGCGCAGGAGGGGGGCAAGGCTTTCTTGGAGAAAAGGAAACCTGATTTCAAGAAATACCCCAAACTTCCCTGATTACGATGCTGAGTTATTCGATTTCCCAGCGGACGTTTCATTTCCGTCAACCGGCCGGGACATCCCGCGGGGTGTATACTACCCGGCATTCCTGGTTTATCACGCTCACCGATTCCTCCCGTCCTGGTGTATCGGGGATGGGGGAGTGTGCTCCCTTGCCCAACTTGAGTTGTGACGATATTCCTGCGTATGAGCAGACCTTGGCCAGCCTTTGCCGGATGACAGTGTCGACGGGCACTATCGACTATACGTTGTGGCGTCCTTATCCCTCGATGCTTTTTGGCATGGAAACAGCGATGAGACGCCTCGCTAATGGCTGTGACGTGATCTATGACACTCCTTTCACACGGGGAGAGGTGGGCATTCCGATCAATGGTCTGGTGTGGATGGGAAACCATGAGGAGATGTGCCGGAGGATGGAAGAGAAAATCCAGTCGGGCTTCCGCTGCGTGAAACTGAAGATCGGGGCGATTGACTTTGAGGAGGAAGTGGATCTCATCCGGCGCATCCGCGACCGCTTCTCGCCAGAGAGCATCGAACTGCGGTTGGACGCCAATGGTGCGTTCGCTCCGCAGGACGCTTTATCCAAACTCCACCTCTTGTCGCGTTTTCATATCCATTCCATCGAACAGCCTATCCGCCAGCACCAATGGCGGGAAATGGCTTCTATATGCAAGTCTTCTCCTATCCCCATAGCTCTTGATGAGGAACTGATCGGGGTCAACATCCCTGAGATGAAGGCTGCCTTGCTCGACACTATCCGTCCTTCCTATATTATTCTGAAACCTTCTTTGCATGGAGGATTATACGGATCGGAGGAGTGGATCCGTCTGGCTGATGAAAGAGGCATCGGGTCATGGGTGACCAGTGCCCTGGAGAGTAATGTGGGATTGAGCGCCATCGCCCAGTTTGCCGCACAGGTCTATGGGTGTCCCCCTCAAATGCCTCAGGGACTGGGAACAGGCCAGCTCTTCACCGACAACGTGGAGAGTCCTGTGGAGATGGTCGGCGACCAATTGTATTATCATCCGTATCCGATTGCCAATGACGCTGAATGAATTTCTTGCTGAATGGCATGACGACTCCCCGTGGTTGACGGTGCATACCAGTGGATCTACGGGGGTGCCTAAACTCATGCGGGTGGAGAAGGCTCGTATGCGGCAGAGTGCGCTCATGACCCTCTCTTTCCTTGGGTTGAAGAAAGGAGACTCGGCTCTGCTTTGTATGCCTCTGGATTATATCGCTGGGAAAATGATGGTGGTCAGGTCGGTCGTGGGCGGTCTGCGCCTGATCGACATTCCTCCTACAGGGCATCCTATGGCGGTCCCCGCAGTGCGCGATGCCGCATTGGATTTCGTGGCGATGGTGCCACTACAGGTCTATAACAGTTTGCGGGTGCCAGAGGAGCAAGCGGCTCTGCGGCATGTCTCGCATCTCATCATTGGGGGTGGAGCGGTGGATGAAGCACTCGAAAACGAATTGCGTGACTTCCCTCATGCCGTGTGGAGCACCTATGGGATGACAGAGACCTTATCCCACATCGCTATGCGGCGCCTGAATGGGTCGTCGGCCTCTGAGTGGTATGAGCCGCTTCCAGATGTAAAAGTGAGACAGGATGAGGATGGCTGCCTGGTCATTCAAGCTCCTCGGGTGTGCGGGCAAGAGTTGAGCACCAACGACATCGTGCAAATTCATCCTGACGGCCGGCATTTCAAGGTCATCGGGCGCAAAGACAATGTGATCTGCTGTGGTGGAGTAAAAATACAGGCAGAGGAGGTAGAGAGAATGCTCATCCCTTTTATCGACGCTCCTTTCTATATCACCAAAATGAAGGACAAAAAGTTTGGTGAAATACCTGTCTTGGTGACAGAGAGTAAGGTCAAAAAAATAGTGGAAGACATCATGAAGAATGTCCTCCCTAAATACTGGGTTCCACAAAAATTGATAACAGTGAGCAAACTCCCTGTTACGGAAACTGGAAAGCCGAAACGTTCGGTGGTTCCACTGAACGACGGTTAGTCAAAGACCAACCGTCGTTTATAGAATTGTTATTGGTTCTCTTGTTCCATTTCTTCAGTGCCCCATACACTCTTTGCGGCGGGCATCTTGTCATATCTCTCTTCCCACTCTCCGTCATAGTCGTTGCTGGGAAGTGAAATATCATCCTGCTTTGCGTCTTCAAGCACTGAATCAATCAAGTTGATGTCAACAAAACGAGCTTCTGGAATTACATAAAACTTTTTCATGTCTAATGTTTATTATGTTTATTTTATAATTTTAATCAGGCTTAACGTCGTGCGTGACCTTTTGAATGAATATGACTAATTGCTTCGTCTATAATCTTACAAATCGATGCAAATTTATAAAAAATATCTTTTGCGGCAAAGAATTTTCGTTTTATTTTGCTTTTTCTGTCTTTTTTTCTGACGTTTGTCCTCGATTTCCACGGTTTCAGTGCCTTATTTGTTTAAAATATAGTTGACAATCCACATGATATCGGATACGTTCACCTTGCCGCTGTTGTCCGTATCTGCATTCAGGAAGATGAAGGGCGTGGGGTTGTTTTCCAGGATGTAGTTGACGCATGCCATGATATCCGACACGTTGACCTGTCCGTCGCCGTTGGCGTCACCTTTCAACGTGCCAGTCTCATCCTCGGTGGTGAAGAGGATGCTGGCTTTAGGGGAGGAGACCCCACTGACATCCAGGTAGCATGTGTTGTTGGCGATGTAGGTCAGGGTGGCATTACCATGTCTGGGATCTTTGATGTTTTCCTTGCCGAAGGCGGCTTCCTCCGTACTGAGGATGCGCATGGTTTGGGGGTCGAAGGCTGTGCGGTAGTACTGCTCATTGCTGCTCGCATCGTCACTCTTGACCACGTTCTGAGGACCGCTCTCTCCGCCGCCCTCTTCGCCGGTCTCTTCGCCAGTTCCTTCACCGCCTTGCTCTGTGTTGCCTGCGTTTTCGTCTTTGACCCAGATTTCACCTTTCAGCAGGTTGGTGGTCGTGATGGCGGCCGGTTCGGTGGTCAGTGGCAACAGGCGGTTGCCTTTGACTTCTGTGGAGTTGCATTCCAACAGCACGGCTGTATTGGCAGGCACAATGCCGTCCTTGAGTTCCAAGAGATGTGCTCGGCCGTCTCTAAGGATCTTGTCGACGATGTAGGCTTTCACGCCGTCATAGCATTGATAGGGGAAAGCCGTGCACAGGGTGGTGTAGTATTTGCCGTTGAGGGCGGTGCCTGAAGATGGTTTGGCTCCGAAATACCACTGGTCCATGTGTTCCTCATCGAGGAGTTCCACGCGCCAACGGTAGTTGTTCTCGGCATTAGGACGGTTGTAAATACCGGGGTGCGTGACCGTACCGATCAGTTCGATGTCGCTCTTCGGCCCTGAGATATTATCCTTGATATATCCTGTGAAACCGCTATTCTGGCCGAAGATGAAGTAGTCGTTTTCAAGGTACTTCTCGATATGCAGCTTCATCCTTCCCAATTCGTAGGTGGAAACTCCTTGTGAGATCATCTCTACTTGTTTCAAGCCACCGGCACCTGTGGATTTGCCTTTTAACTTGATGACAAGGGCAGGAGTAGACTGAAGGTCGGTGTGATTGCCGGGCATGAACATGAGTGAGTTGACAAAGTAGCGTTGGTCTGGGCTAAGGGTTTCTTCTGTCTTGCCAATCACACCCATATAGCGGTTGGCATGGATGTTGCTCAGTCGCACATAGATGCCTTCTTCGATGTTCTTGGACTCAAACTCAGCGACATAGGTGCCTTTGGTGTTTTCATCAACCGTGATGGTGAGTGGGTTGGTTGTGATGAGTTCGGTGGCGTCATCCTTCCTCCATCCTTTGAATTTGCTGTAAACCAGTTCTGGCCTGGCCGTGATCGTGACGGTTTGACCGATTTCGTTTTCGGGTATGTCGATCGTGACAGAACCCAGTTTCTCGTCGGATGATTTGGGGTAGACCATGCCGATTTTGCTGAAATAGGCCTTGTATTCGGTGACCAAGGGATTGTCATGGTCATCGGCAAGCGTGGTGACGAGGTCGGTGGCGTATCTCGTAGTGCTGAAAGGGATCTCATTGTTGCCTTCCACCCTCGACCAGTGGTTGAACATATAGCCTTCAGCGGGTTGGGCATAGAGATATGCTGTCACGGTGACGGCTTGAACAGTGACCTGCGATTCTTCTTTATAGGTCGTAGTGCGGTACGTATTACTCCGCCAACGGATATCTTCATCAGCCAATGGCTCATTGGAGGCGTATACTTTTCCTGAGCCTGTGGGATTGGGGGTTACCATAAAACGATAATAGAACGTGGAACCAGCTAAGGTGTTCATCACAGCAAGCACCAGCATGACTGTGAGAAAGAATGCTTTTTTCATCATCTTGTATGTTGTGAGTCGACTATTTCCAATTTCTTGCAAAATTACGAAAAATTTTGGTTATACAAAATTTTTTACGCCTTATTTTGCTTTCTGCCAAAGAGATAGCCACTGATTGTACGTGTCAGTAATAGTAGTGTGAGAAGTTGGTGCGGAAAATCTAATTGTGAAGAGAACGGGGTTATGACCAAAAACACGAGGAGAATGACTGAATAGACAAGATAAATTCTCCAAAACTCTGATTTTTTGTGGAAACCGATCCAGCACAGTATGGGAAGTGGGTTGAATGGGATGAGGTACCAGTTCCACCGATTGCCGAACAGATTGGCAAAAACAGAGGCATAAAGCACGACGATACCCGTCAACGTCTGTAGCATCAAGAGGATGACATCGGTGATGTAGGCGAGCTTATGCCATCCAAAGCACCATTCTCCGATGGTGATGACCAATACGAGCAAGAGGATGATGGAGAAGAATAGAGTAGGGGTGATGGGGGATGCTGACCATGGTGCGGCTTGTGCGGTCAGTTGACGGTGGCTGCCTGTCAGCAGAGGCCTCACGGACGTGGTGTCGTTGCTGGCTATGACAGCGCCTCGCATGACCTCCACCATCATGTTGGGTGACATCCGGTATTCGGTTTCGAAAAACTCATCGCTCACTGCGCCATAAAAAATCATATACACGAATTGTGACCAGGGCGCATGGCTCGAGCAATGCCGGAGTAGGTCGCCGTTGTTGAGCGCCATTTCCTCGGGCATGTCCTTGAAGTCAACATGCTCTCTGATCAGTGCGTTCTCTATCATGAGCATGCACATCATGGCACAGTTGGTCTTCAACAAATTGAAGGTGAGATGAGGAGCTTTCATCATCTCTTCGTCAAGTTGCTTCCAGAGAAGTTGCTTTTCTTCTGTGGTGAGGTTCAGTGGGTATTGGCTGACTCCACGTCCTTCCTCCGCATAACTGCGGATGAATTCGGATGATGGCACAGCTACTACCCTCGCTTTCGACTGACCCGTGAAGAATTTCAGGTAGTCGCCTGGCTGTGCGTCCATTTCCAACGAGAAACAGTAGTCCAGATCGTGTCGTGGACTTTCCATCCGGAGCGCGCAGTGACCGAATGTGGAGTAAATGGCTTTCCCCGGACTGGCAACCACCAAACTGGCTGTTATCAGTTCGCTACTGTCGTTTCCTTCTTCCGTGGCCGAACACCACCCTTGAAGTGTGCAGAGCACCAGGATGATCGATGATAGGAGTAATCTCTTCACGTGGCTATTGTCTTGATAAGATAAAAGAAATAAAAAAGGTGATGATTGCTCACCACCTTTTTTATGTATGATAGTTTCGGATTATTCGTCCCAAACGCTCTTGTTGCTATACATTTGGCCAACTTCACCCTCCTGATTCTCGTCGCCTTCTACATTGCCGACGGGGATGTAAGAAGTGTTTCCAAAAAGTTCGTCGAGCACGCTGTGCTTAATGCTCAAGGTCATTACCTTGCAAACCGGGTTGATATATTGTTTCTTCATAATTCAAAAGTGATTTTAAGTTATTTGATAACCATTTTCTTTCCGTTCACGATATACAGACCCTTGGTAGGATTGTTGACGATACGACCCTGGATGTCATAGATGGTGTTGTTCTCCACCTTGTTGGTGCTGACCTCAGAGATACCGTTGACCCATGTCTCATAGTCGACAATGGCGATGTTGGCGAAGGTAGCCTGAGCCTCGTCGAGGATCATGAATGCCTTGTTGGCTGCCATGGTTCCACCAGTGTACTTGAAGAATCCGAGCGGGTTCTTTGCGTTCTTGCCCTTGTTGAACACGCGGACGAGCTTTCTGGCAACAGCTGTACCCTTGTCAGGAGTTCCGTCAGCATTGATCGGACGGATGTGATAGATGAACTCATCCTCGGGATCGTTTCCATCAAGGCTACCGTCGAAGTCCTCGGGGAAGAAGATACCACGGAGGAAGGAGCGGTCGGTCTCTTCCTGGATAGCCTTGTTCACATCCTCCTCTACGGGGTTGCCTTTAGGATTGAGGAGGTTATACTTGTAGTCCATGCTCAAGCACTCAACCACAACCGGAGTACGGGCGGGAACTTCTTTCGTATATTCTCTTGTCACCACGTAACCCACTGTTGAGTTCTCAGGGTCTGCACTTTCGAAACTGCCAGTCACAGGAGCCTTCTCGATACCCCATACGCGGACGGTGTTTTCGCCATTATCAACGATTTCCATCGGGAAGTCCACATACAGTGTGCTGTAGTAGTGGTTGTCAAGACCCTGCACGTATGCGTTCATAGCAAAATAGTTGGTAGCGCCTTTAGCCTCAGTTCCAGGAACGATCTCCTCGAGAATCCATTTTGCATAGTCGCCAGCCACCTCGATTTCGGGAGTGTAGCCTGATGTCGGGTAGTCAACGGTGTTCTTGTTGGCGAAGCTGATGAACTCTGTGCCTTTGCCCTCACCGGGAACGTGTTTCTGAGTGTGAGTGTTGAAGTTGGTGTCAACACGTCCACCAATCAGGTAGTAGGTGTGACCCATGTGGATACGGTTGGTGTAGCCAGAGAGCTTGTAGAGGAAGAATGACTCCCACTGAGTCCACAGGTCTTCGTTGCCGGTGTCTTTGCAATAGGTCTCTACATTTTCGAACAGACGCTGCCAAAGTACCTGCTCCAGGTTCTCTGTGCCCTGCTCAAAACCGTTGGCCTTCAGGTAAGCGGCCAAAGGACGGGTGTTGGGAGTGGTGCTCTTCAGATACCAAGCAGGTTTGCCAGGTTCTTTGACTTCTCCTTTCTCATCCAGTACAGGGGCTGTTGTGGTGGGCTCGAGATACATCTTCATGTAGTCGAACATGGCTTCCATCTGAGCGTCCACGTCAAGATTCCACTTATAAAGATCGTTCATGGTACTCAGAGAGCCTTTGAAAGCTTTGTACAGCAACTCTACCATAGGACCATACACAGCGGCAGCTGCGTCCACAGCCTGTGAACGGAGGTTGTAAACCTGTTCGTCGTTCTCTGTGAAGTCTACATACTCAAGACCGTCACCCTCAGTTTTGGGAACGATCATCTCGGGGTCGATGGGCTCAGACAAGAGGTAGAGCACTGTTCCAGGCATGGTGATAGCATCCACTTTCTTGGCCTGGGGCTGTGCTGTTGTAGGTGATGTAACGTTGATGACACCAGTTCCCTTGTTTGCTAAGTAACCAGCGTTGATCACACGATAGTAGCCATTGTGTTTACCCGAAGCAGCAGTGGTAGCATCGCCCTGGGCGAAAGAACCAAGGCTTACCGCTGAAGCGATAAACGTCATCAATAAACCTTTCGTAAATTTTCTCATAATTTAAATTATTTAAGTTTATATATAAAAATTTCTCATTATATTCTCATGAGCTTATATTACTCTACAGAGTTGATTGTCAGAGGTTTGTACCTCTCTGAGTGCCAGTCTCGTGGTTTATCTAGCTTTTTTTCCCTTTTTTGGTACATTAATTTGGTGCAAATTTATAAAGTCTTTCTCAATTGACAAAGATTTTTTTACTTTTTATTTCTTAAAAAATGTAAAAAATCAATTTTCTGCGTAAAACGTCGATATTTATTCAACATTCCCTGAGGAAGTCGAGGGCTTCTTCGATTTCATTTCTTTCCGCTGTTTGGTTGATGCGGATGTTGCCGATTCCTCCCAAAAGGGTGAAATTGATAGCATTTCCACGGTTTTTCTTATCGTGGGTCATGAGTTCGGTCAGTTGGGGGTAGTCATCGCATGAAATGGATGGTTTGCCGTAATATTCTTTGATAAAGGCCACGGTAGTGCGCATCTTGTCCGTGGGGAAATGGGTCTTCACGCAACTGAGATAGAGTTCGCAGATCATTCCATAGGCTACGGCATAGCCATGTAGGATGGGATGCCCTTGACGCATGGCCCACGACTCAAAAGCATGGCCTGTGGTGTGCCCTAAGTTGAGTGCTTTGCGGATATTTTGCTCGTGGGGATCCTGCTCTACGATTTTGGCTTTCACCATGATAGACTTAGCTACCATGGGTTGGAGTTGCTGCAGGTCGTGCCGGCGGAGGTCGTAGTTGATTAGCTCTGACCAATGTGCTTCGTCGGAGATCAGACCGTGTTTCAGCATCTCGGCGAACCCTGATCGGAGGTTTTCGTCGTCAAGGGTCTGAAGAAAGCGGGTGTTGATGATGACATCGGCTGCTTCAGAGAATACGCCGATCTCGTTTTTCAGCCCGTTAAAGTTGATGCCGGTCTTTCCTCCGACGGAGGCGTCCACCATGGCCAGAAGGGTAGTGGGGATGTTGATGTAGTTGATGCCGCGCTTGAAGGTGGAGGCGGCGAATCCGCCCAGGTCTGTCACCATGCCACCGCCTAAGCAGACCAGGCAGGAGTGACGTGTCGCCCCGCAGTTTCCCAGTGCCTCCCACACGGAGGAAAGGCTTTCCAACGTCTTGTTGACATCGGTAGCCTGGATGGTGATGTGCCGGGCGTTTTTCAAACTGGGGTGGTCGCTGAGCAATGGCCAGCAAACGGCTTTGGTCGTGGTGTCGGTCAGGATGAACGTTTGGTCGTGACTGCACTCGGCGATAGCGATGGCGAGGTCTTGATCGAGTGAGTCGGATATGGTGACGTTGCTTATCATTTGATTCTCTTTTTACCTTATTTTTAATAATTCATATTTTTGCGCTAACGTGAAAAACAAAACTGTCAGTTGGTGCTTGCTCGCACAAATTTCGTTGCAAAGTTACCTAAACCTGTCCGAATAGAGAAATTTTTTATCGTTTTTTACCTTATTTAATATATTAAAGTCCATTCGTAATTATTCAGCACCCCACTTTCCCCCTCTTATAATCATTTGGATATATCACCATTCTTAGGGATTTGTCGCTGTTCATCGTTGTTCTTCGGGATTTGCCGTTGTTCATCGTTGTTCATCGGGATTTGTAATCCCGATGCAGTGAGTATCAGGATTTTTAATCCGCTTTAAGCGCATTGCAAATGCTTTCATTCAATGCGGCCGGATTGCAAATCCGCCCGAACAAAAAATGCTTTCATTCAATGCGGCCGGATTCTTGGACAAGCCAAGCGTCACCCTTCGGGTGCCGAGCGGCAAATCCGCCCGAACAAATTCGAATCCGCCCGAATAGTTATGCGTGTTTAGGTGCTGAGTATCTACGCCTGTTCGCCCACATCATGCAGTAGATCTGACTTCGATTTTGAATAAAAACAAGGAGGCAGTTAAACTTTGACATGGGAAATTCGTCAAAGAATCAAATTTCCCCGGCATGGACTGTCGGAATTAGCAACAAAAGGTAAAATGATGAGAAATTTATTTACTTGCTTATGCCTGTGGCTCGTTTGTTCCGCCTCGGCATACGCACAGCAGGGAATCAAAGGACGAATTTTGGACAAGCAGTCGAAGGAGGGCATTATGCAGGCCACACTCCAGTTGCTCCGTACCGACAGTACGTTTGTGAAAGGTGTACTCTCTGATGAAGAGGGCAAATTCACCATGCCGGTGGACAGTGCCGGCACGTATATCCTCAAGATCACCAGTGTGGGGTACACCACCATTGCCAAGCGCCTGACGGTGGCAGAGGGTAAGGAAGCCGACCTGGGTGATGTCGCCATGAGTGGCGATGCCATCCTCCTCAAAGGGGTCACGGCTACGGGAATGGCTTCGAAAGTCATTGTCAAGGAAGACACTTTCGTCTACAATTCCGCTGCCTACCGCGTGCCGGAGGGTTCGGTGGTGGAGGAACTGGTGAGGAAACTCCCTGGAGCGCAGGTGGATGATGATGGCAAGATCACCATCAATGGCAAGCAAGTGAAGAAAATCCTCGTCGACGGCAAGGAGTTCATGACCGGCGACACACAGACCGCGTTGAAGAACCTCCCCACATCGATTGTCAATCAGATCCGTGCCTACGACGAGCGCAGCGACCTGGCCCGTATCACTGGCATAGACGACGGCGAGGAGCAGACCGTGCTCGACTTTGGCCTCAAACCTGGCATGAACAAAGGATTCTTCGGCAATGCCGACCTTGCTATCGGTACGCACGACCGGTATGCGGAGCGCGTGATGGCTGCCTTGTTCAAGGATAAATACCGCATCATGCTGATGGGAAGTGCCAACAATACCAACGACATGGGCTTCCCCGGTGGTGGCGGGCGCAGAGGTGGCATGGGCGGTGCCAACAACGGACTGAACACGTCGAAGATGCTCGGCCTGCAGTTCAATTATGAGGACACCGGCAAACTGAAGGCAGACGCCAGCGTCAGATGGAACCACAACAACGGTGACATCTTCTCGAAACAGTCGGCGGAGAACTTTGTGGGACAAACCAGCTCTTTCTCCAACAGTATCAATCAGAACTACACCCGCCGAAACTCTTGGAACGGGCAGATGCGTGTGGAGTGGACTCCCGACACGATGACCAACATCATGTTCCGTCCGAGCTTCACCATCTCGTCAAACGACGGTAACCAGTCTTCAAGACAGGCTACATTCAACGAGGATCCCTATGAATATGTCGTTGACCCGCTCTCTGAGGAAGGACTGAAAGAGCTGGCCAAGTGGAGAGTAACAGATAAGTCAACAGATCAATTATCTGATCTCCAAAAAGGAATCTTTCAAATATATCAGTATAATCCTTCGGCAACAATTCCTGACATTTTCGCCAATCTAGGATTAGATTTAAATACGATAAAGGATGAAGTTGATTATTTAATAAAGAATAACTATTTGAACCGCGTTCTTGTCAACCAGCAGAACAGCATCAACCTCTCCTATGGAGAGTCAAAGTCACTCAATGGTATGCTGCAATACAACAGGAAACTCAACAATATGGGCCGCAACATCACCCTGCGTGTCGATGGCAACTACAGTGACAACGACAACACCAGCCTCTCCATCAACAGGACATCGCTCTATCAGACGTTCAATTACCTGGGGCTCGATTCCACCTATCAGACCAATCGATACAACCTGACGCCTTCGACCCGGAAAGGCTACTCGCTCCAGACCGCCTATACCGAACCGATTGCCAGGACCATGTTCATGCAGTTGAGTTACCGCTTCAACTACAGCTACAATGAGAGCGACCGTTCAACTTATGACTTCGGCTATCTCGGCACAGCTTTTTCCGAGGGTATCGTGCCCCGTTACCGCACATGGGCTCCCTATCTTGACCGCGTGTCTGACGGCATCGAGAACCATAAGGAAAAGAACTTGAGCCGTTATTCCGAATACAAGAACTACACTCATGACATCCAGCTCACCTATCGTTGGATCCAGCCCAAGTTCCAACTCAATGCTGGTGTCATGATGCAGCCGGTGCGATCACGTTATACTCAGGACTATCAAGGTGTTTTTGTTGATACTGTCAGGACCGTCACCAATATTTCACCGACGCTCGACTTCCGCTATCGTTTCAACCAGTTGAGCAACCTCCGCATCCAATACCGCGGAACGACCTCTCAACCCAGCATGTCTGACCTGCTCGACATCACCGACGACAGCAACCCGCTCAACATCACCAAGGGTAATCCGGGTCTGAAGCCATCGTTCACCAACAATTTCAACCTGTTCTACAACACCTATATGCAGGCACATCAGCGTTCGGTCATGACGTTTGTCAACTTCAGTACTACTCGAAACAACATCAGCAACTTGGTGACTTACAACGACCAGACTGGTGGCCGCACCACTCGGCCTGAGAATATCAACGGCAACTGGAACGTGAATGGTGCTTTCATGTTCAACACGGCAATTGACAGCATTGGCAATTGGAATATCAACACCTTCACCAACTTGGGCTACGTCAACAATGTGAGCTACCTCTTCGACAACATGGAACATGTATCGAAGAAGAACTATACGCGCACCACGACTGTGATGGAACGTCTCTCTTTCTCCTACCGCAATTCGTGGCTGGAAGTGGAACCCAATGGAGTGGTTAACTATACCCACGCCCGCAACAAATTGCAGAGCGCAAGTGACCTCGACACCTGGACCTTCTCTTACGGTGTCAACATCAACCTCTATGCACCGTGGGGCACCAGTTTCTCCACCAGCATCAGCGAGAACTCCCGCAGAGGTTTCAACGACTCTTCGATGAATACCAACGAATTGTTGTGGAACGCTCAGATCAGCCACGGATTCTTGAAGGGAAATGCCCTGACCGTCAGCTTGCAGTTCTACGACATCCTTCACCAGCAGAGCAATTTCAGCCGTGTGATCAATGCCATGCAGCGTAGCGATACGGAATACAACAACATCAGCAGCTATGCGATGCTTCATATGATCTACCGGTTTAATGCCTTCGGCGGCAGGCAAGCCCGCCAGATGGGATTCCCCGGCATGGGAATGCCTCCAGGAGGTTTCGGCGGCCGTGGTGGTCAAGGTGGCTTCGGCGGTGGCCGTCCTGGTGGAGGCAGCTTCGGTGGCGGCCGACCCGGTGGTTTCGGCGGTGGCCGTCCTGGCGGAGGCTTCGGTGGTCCGATGATGGTCGATTGACAATACAAAAAAAGAGACGTCACAGAGTGGCGTCTCTTTTTCGATTGCTATTCATCATCGTCATCATCATCGAAACCGAAAAGAGCCGGTTCGACAAAAGCCTCCATCTGCCGACGGTCACGCTTCGTGGGACGCCCCGTGCCACGGGCACGGTCGATGAACCCGCTGATGCGACTCATTTCCAGGATCTCATATTGCTTCGGGTCGGTAACGTTCTCATAGATCTCCGGGATGAGTTTCGCTCCCACACGGTTTTCGATACACTGCAGGATGCGGAATGAATAAGTCACAGGTGGCTTCTTCACGTCCACCACCTCACCTACTTTCACAGGGCGTGAAGGCTTGACGTTCATGCCCGCGATGGTCACACGGCCATTTTTGCAAGCATCGGCAGCGATGGAGCGCGTCTTGAAGATCCGGGCCGCCCACAGCCATTTGTCTATTCTTGCCTCATTGCTCATTTTTGACGGGGGGATTGAGCTTGCGCTTGTTGTATTGGTTCATCGTGATATTGACACCAGCGAGTACGAAACTCTTGATGATGTCGATCGCAGTGGCAATGCTGGGACGCAGCACTTCTTTCTCGTCCTCCTCGAAATGGCCGAGGACATAGTCAATCTGGGTGCCCCGGGGAAAATCATTGCCGATACCCACACGCAGCCGGGGGTATTGCTGGCCGATCAACTGCTGGATATGCCCCAGTCCGTTGTGCGTCCCGGCACTGCCGCTGGCCTTCAGCCGGAGCGCCCCCAAGGGGAGGGAGAGATCGTCGACGACGACAAGCAGTCTCGACTCGTCGATGTTCTCCTTGTTGAGCCAGTAGCGCACGGCATTGCCGCTGAGGTTCATAAAAGTGGTCGGCTTCAGAAGGAAGAGCTTGCGCCCCTTCAATGACGTCTCGGCGACATATCCGTAGCGCCGGTCGTCGAAAACAATATTGGACGCCTCGGCAAAGGCGTCCAATACCATATATCCTATATTATGGCGGGTCTCCGCATAGTCCATGCCTGGATTGCCGAGCCCCACGATAAGATACTTATCCATGCCCTGAGAAGGTTTGGATTACTCTGCGGCAGCTTCCTCAGTCTCCTCGGCAGCGGCGTTCTTGGATGCTGCACGGGTCATCTTGATGGAGCAGACCACCACCTCTTTGCTTGTGGCGATCTCAAGGCCTTCAAACTTCAACTGACCCACCTTGATGCTCTTGCCGATGCGGAGGTCGGTGACGTCGATGTCAAGCTGCTCGGGGATCTGCTGGAACGGAGCGGTCACCTCGATCTTGCGGATGGAGAGGTTCATACGGCCACCGTCGCGGATACCTTGAGCCAGACCGACGAGATGTACGGGAATGCCGATGGTCAGCGGCTTCTCCTCGTTGATCTCATAGAAATCGATGTGGAGAATGGCGTCGGTAGTGGGGTGGAACTGGATCTCTTTCATCACTGCGGTGTGATGCTCGCCCTCGATGTCGATGTTGGCGATATACACATGAGGTGTGTAGACCAATTTGCGGAGGTCGGTGGCCAGGATGGCGAATGACTTGGCAAGGGGCTTGCCGTCCTCAGTCTTGGCCTCACCATACAGGTTGCAAGGCACGTAACCCTCTTTCCTCAGTTCCTTGGTCGCTTTCTTGCCGGTAGCTGTGCGAAGCTTGCCAGCGACATTGATTTCTTTCATTTTGCGTTGAATTTAATTGTGTTACTCTAAATTAAGTGATAAACAGTTTGCTTAATTCGCCATCACACGAAATTTCCTTGTTGCCAGCATCCTTGGTCCGGCAGGGCCGGTCGTCGTAGCGGCAGAAGATGGAGGATGAAATCCTGTCTTGAATCGGGTGTGCTAAAAAAGCGGTGCAAAGGTAAGCATTTATTTCCGAAAACTTCTCTTCCCTTAAGAAAAAAACTAAAAATCCCTATATTTTATTCCGTTTTCTTGCAAATACCGAGGAAAAGAATTATTTTTGCATCATAGTTCGGCAAATCTTAAAAACACATAACGTCAAACCGAGGTTTCACATGATAAACAGGGAATTAATTAGGATAAAGATCGTACAGTTAACCTATGCTTACTATCAGAACGGCACCAAGAACCTGAATAAAGCGGAGAATGATCTGGTATACAGCCTTTCCATGGCCTATTCGCTATACAACTATCTCTTGTCGCTCATTGTCGCTGTCTCCAAGGAGATGAGGCACCGGGTGGAAGTGGGCACCACAAGGGCTAAACGGGAGGGGCTCCCCGCACCATCCACCAAATTCTGTGATAACAGATTCGCACGGCAGCTTGAGGACAACCTCATGCTGCAGGATTTCATAGAGCAGCAAAAGCTCACCTGGAACGACGACATCGAGTTTGTCAGGAAAATCTGCGGCATTATCGAGCAGAGCCAGATCTATCAGGAATATATGGCATCGGAGGAAGACTCCTATGAGGCTGACCGTGAGGTGTGGCGGAAGCTATACAAAGCGGTGATCCAGGACAATGATGACCTTGATGCTCTCCTGGAGGAGAAAAGCATTTATTGGAATGACGACAAGGAAGTGGTCGACACTTTCGTGCTCAAGACCATCAAGAGGTTTGACCTGGCCAACGGAAAGAAACAAGAACTGCTTCCCGAGTATGATGATGAGGAAGACAAGGCTTTCGCTGTCAAGCTCTTCAGAGCTACTATCCTGAATGCGGACCAGTATCAGAGATACATGAGTGACGCTTCACGCAACTGGGATTTCTCGCGGCTGGCTTACATGGACGTGGTGATCATGCAGATTGCTATCGCCGAGATGATGACGTTCCCGAATATTCCCATCAGCGTCACTATCAATGAGTATGTCGACCTGGCCAAGCTCTACAGCACCAGCAAGAGTGGCGGTTACATCAATGGCATGCTCGACACCATCGCACGTTTCCTCATCGACAACGGGGAACTGCTCAAGGCCATTGACCCGCCCAGACCACGGAGATATTAATTTTAACAAACCATAATTTTCAATGAACACATCGTTAGTATTGGCTGCACAGGCAGCCGGCTCAGGTGGAGGCATGGAGATGCTTATCATGATGGTGGCGATTTTCGCTATCATGTGGTTCTTCATGATCCGGCCGCAACAGAAAAAACAAAAGGAGATCAGGAATTTCCAGAATGCACTCAGCGAGGGTACCAAAGTGGTGACCGGCGGAGGTATCTACGGCACAGTGAAACGCATCGATATCGCCAATAACAAGGTGGAGGTGGAGATTGCAAGGGGTGTTGTCATCGAAGTCGATAAAGGCTATGTGTTCGCCGACACCACTGCTTTGCAAGCAGGTCAGCCAGCCAAATAACAGTTGATGAGAGGCACGCTGAATCCATTTCCAGATAAACTCAGGAACTTCTTTCTCTGGCTCAGGAGCAAGGAGTTTCTGGTTTTTTTGTTCTTCTTCCTTGTCAGTGGCGCGTTCTGGGTGATGCTCGCCATCAAAGACACTGTCGAGAAGGAGATCATCATACCCGTGAGAATGGTCAGTGTGCCCAAGAATGTGGTCATCACCGAGAATATCGATCATGTCAAGGTCACTATCCGTGACAATGGCTACAACATCCTCGGCTATTACCTCGACAACAGCAAGCTGATCAAGGTGAGCTTCCACGACTACTCCCGGCCAGAGGAGGGCAAGGTGGCTGTCTCCAGTTCCGAACTGCAGAAGATCGTGAGAAATATGTTGGGCCGCTCGATGGAGATCGTGTCGATCAAGCCCGACAAGATAGAAATGTACTACAACTACGGCGACTACAAGGTGGTGCCGGTGAAGTTGTATGGCAAGGTGAGTCCGGCCGACAACTATGTGATGGCTTTCAGCCGGATCAAGCCCGACAGTGTCAGAGTGTATGCCTCCACGGCACGACTGGCGAAAATCGACTCCGTCAGGACAAGTTATGTGCGTATTGCCGATTTGTCGGGAAACCTTGTCAAGCAAGTGCCGCTCCAGAAAATCAGTGGTGCGAAATTCGAACCGGGCACCGTGACGCTGGAGACACATGCCGAGGTGAAGGTGGAGGCCACCACCGAGGTTCCCATCAAACCCATCAACGTGCCTGAAGGCATGGTGATGCGTACCTTCCCGCCCAGGGTCACCGTGTCGTATGTCATCGTCGAAAGCATGGCCAAGAGTATCAAGGAGGATGACTTCTCCGTCGTGGTGGATTACAACGACCTGGATGCGAGCATCGAGCAACAGTCGTTGCCGCTCCGGCTCTTGAAGTCGCCGAATATCGCCAAACGGGTGAAACTCCCCTTCAGCGACGTGGATTATTTGTTGGAGAGCAACTGATATGGATGTTCGTGCAGACATCAGGATCGCCATCACCGGTGGAATAGGAAGCGGCAAGTCGTATGTGTGCCGTTCCCTGGAACGTCAAGGCATCTGTGTCTATGACTGTGATGCTGCGGCGAAACGGCTCATGCGTACCTCTCAGACGATCCGTCGCCGACTGATCCAGTTGATCGGCCCTCATGCCTATGAGGGAGACGTGCTCAACAAGGCGGCCATAGCAGCGTTTCTGATGAGGTCGGAGGAACACACCCGGCAGGTCAATGCCATCGTGCATCCTGCCGTGGGCAGGGATTTCCTGCGGTCGGGGATGACATGGATGGAGTGTGCCATCCTCTTCGAAAGCGGTTTCGAACGCTATGTCGATCGGGTAGTATGTGTAACGGCCCCAGTTGACGTGCGTGTCCAAAGGGTCATGTCGCGCGATGGCATCACTGAAGTCAAAGCGAGGGAATGGATGGCCAAGCAACTGCCCCAGCAGGAGGTGTTGGCGCGTAGCGATTTCGAGATCGTCAATGACGGTTGCCACGATATCGACGAGCAGGTCTGTCACTTGTTGGCAGAGCTGCATCTCACGGCAAAACCTCTGCCCAACCCTTAATAAACAGATCATACATTTTATATTAAACCCATAAGAAAATGAAACAGACAATTCTTTCGATAGCCAAGAAACCTGGGCTTTACAAACTGGTTTCAAGAGGTAAAAACAATCTGATCGTCGAAATGCTCGACGAAACCCACCGCCGGATGCCGGTGTTCAACAGCGACCGCATAACCAGCCTCGCTGATATCGCCATGTATACCGAGGAGGATGATGTCCCTCTGATGAACGTCATGCTGACCATCCGCGACAAGGAAGAATCCAAGCCCTGCTCCATCAATTATAAGAAAGCTACCAGCGACGAGCTGCGCACTTATTTCGCAGAGGTGCTGCCTACTTTCGACCGTGACCGCGTGCACGACAGCGACATCCGTAAACTCTTGCAGTGGTATGACTTGCTGGTCAAGAACGGCATCACTGACTTCGAGGATGACCTCCAGCCTACGGAGGGCGACAACATCGACGACCGAAAAGAACAATGAGGATGACCGGAATGACGCTGACAGAGAGATTCCTCAATTATACGAAGTTTGACACGCAGTCGAGCGAGGAGTCTTCGGAGGTGCCCAGCACTTCCAAACAATTGGTTTTCGCCGCTTATCTGAAGGATGAGTTGGTGAAAGAGGGCTTTGCCGATGTCGAAATGGACGAGAAAGGCTATATCTATGCCACTTTGAAGTCGAACATGAAGAAGGAGGCTCCGACCATCGGTTTCATCTCCCATTATGATACCAGTCCTGATTGCAGCGGCGCAAACATCAAACCACGCATCGTGGAGCATTACGACGGTGGTGACATCACACTCTCCGAGGGCATTGTTTCCTCACCGGCCAAATTCCCCGAACTGCTCTCTCATGTGGGTGAGGATCTGATCGTGACGGATGGCACGACGTTGCTCGGCGCCGACGACAAAGCGGGCATCGCGGAGATCATACAGGCGATGTGCTATCTGCGCGACCATGATGAGATAGCGCATGGCGACATCCGCGTGGCTTTCAATCCCGATGAGGAAATCGGCATGGGCGCCCATCATTTCGATGTTGGGAAATTCGGGTGCGAGTGGGCCTACACCATCGATGGCGGCGACCTCGGTGAGTTGGAGTATGAGAACTTCAACGCTGCCTCTGCCAAGGTGAGGCTGCGTGGTGTCAGCGTGCACCCTGGATATGCCAAGGGCAAGATGGTCAATGCCAACAGCCTGGCGGCGGAGTTCGTCTCTCTCCTGCCGAAAGACGAGACCCCGGAGACAACGGATGGCTATCAAGGCTTTTACCACCTTCTGGGTATCCATTCCAACATCGAACAAGCACAACTGTCGTATATCATCCGCGACCACGACCGGCAGCGCTTCGAGGCCCGCAAGGCTTTCATCATCAAATGCGCCGAGGAGATCAATAAGCGCTATGGTGAGGGAACCTGTGAGATAGAGGTCAAGGACCAGTATTATAACATGAAGGAGAAGATCGATCCCAACATGCACGTCATCGACCTTGTCTTGATGGCCATGCAGCAGTGTGGCGTGCCCCCGTGCGTGGTTCCCATTCGCGGTGGCACCGACGGTGCGCAATTATCCTTCAAAGGACTTCCTTGCCCGAATATCTTTGCCGGCGGAGTCAATTTCCACGGTCCCTATGAGTTTGTCTCCATACAGGTGATGGAGAAAGCCATGCAGGTGATCGTGCGGATCTGTGAGTTGACAGCTAATTATATCGATTGATCATCATGAGGAAGCCTCCGGGCTTCCTCTTGCATTGCATATGTCCGAACTTCCTGTACTTGTCAAAGACCTGGCCCTGATCCTGATCGTGGCAGGTGTCGTCACCATCTTGTTCAAGCGACTGCGCCAACCGTTGGTGCTGGGATATCTCGTGGCCGGTTTCCTTGTCAGTCCCCACATGCCTTATACCATGTCGGTGGTCGATGAGTCCGACATCAAGACGTGGGCTGACATCGGTGTGATGTTCACCCTGTTCTCCTTGGGATTGGATTTCTCTTTCAAGAAGATCCTCAAGATGGGAGCGGCACCGATCATCGCTACGGTCACCATCGTCTTCTGCATGATGACGCTGGGTATCCTGACAGGACAGTTCTTCGGATGGACGAAGATGAACAGCGTCTTCCTGGGGGGTATGCTGGCCATGAGTTCCACCACCATTATCTATAAGACCTTCGACGATCTCGGACTTCGGCAGCAGAATTTCGCTGGTCTTGTGATGAGTGTGCTGATCCTCGAGGATATCCTGGCCATCGTCATGATGGTGATGCTCGCCGCTTTCGCCAGTGGTGGTGCTGATGGGGGAGAGATGCTGCAAAACGTGATTCGCATCGGGTTCTTCCTCGTGCTGTGGTTTGTCGTGGGCATTTTCGTCATTCCCATTTTCCTGCGCTCGGTGCGCAAACTGATCAATGGCGAGACCCTGCTCATCGTAGCCCTCGGTCTTTGTTGCCTGATGGCTGTTGTCTCCACCATGGTGGGGTTCAGCAGTGCTTTTGGAGCCTTTGTCATGGGGTCTATCCTGGCTGAGACGATAGAGGCCGAGAAGATCATCCGTTTGGTCGAACCGGTGAAGAACCTCTTCGGGGCGATCTTCTTTGTCTCGGTAGGCATGCTTGTCGAGCCTCCCGTGATCGTGGAGTATGCTTTGCCCATCCTCACCCTGGTCTTTGTCATCCTTTTCGGCCAGGCTTTCTTCGGAAGTCTGGGCTTCCTGCTCAGCGGTCAGTCGTTGAAGTCTGCCATGCGCTGTGGCTTCTCAATGGCGCAGATCGGCGAGTTCTCGTTCATCATCGCGTCACTGGGCTTGTCGCTCGGCGTGGTGGGCAATTTCATGTATCCCGTGGTCGTGACGGTGTCGGTCGTCACCACTTTCCTCACCCCTTATATGATCAAGGCGGCTCTTCCTGCTTACGAACTGCTGGAGCGTCGTCTTCCCAAGTCGTGGGTGAGAGGTCTCAATCACCTCACGATGAGTCAGCCGGCCGCGAAGTCGGAGAGTGGCAACTGGAAACGCCTGCTCACGCAGATGACCGTCAATACCTTGGTCTATTCCATCCTCTCATCGGCTGCCATTGCGATGATGCTGACATTTTTCCGCCCGTTCCTCAATAGACTTCTGCCGCAGACTTGGGCCAATGTGGTCTGTGCCCTCGCCACGGTGTCGCTCATCTCGCCTTTCCTGAGGGCCATCGTGATGAAGAAAAACCACAGTGAGGAGTTCAAGGCTCTTTGGACGGGGAATGGACTCAATCGCTTTCCTTTGGTTTTCACCATCTTGGTGCGCATCACCATCTCTGTGGCCTTCATCTTCTATATCTGCAATGCGCTCTTCCGGTTCTCCAGTGCTGTGCTGGTGTGTCTTGGCGTGATAGCAGTCGCACTGATGGTCCTCTCACGGAGGCTCAAGCACAGGAGCATCCGGTTGGAACGGGTGTTCATCCAGAATCTGCGCTCACGTGACATCGAGGCGAGGGTGAGCGGGCGACGCCGTCCGCTGTTCGAGGGGCATCTTCTCGACCGCGATATCCATATCGCTGATTTTGAGGTGCCAGCCGACTCCAAGTGGTCGGGGCAGACCCTCAAGCAGTTGGCGCTTGGCCATCAGTATGGGGTGCTTGTGAGCAGTATCCTGCGTGCGGGAAGAAGGCTTAACATCCCTGAGGGCGATTCTGTCATCTTCCCTGGCGACCGCTTGCAGGTGATCGGCAGCGACAGCCAGTTGGCTTCCTTCCATCATGCCATCGACGAGAACAGGGTGGAGGAGGATTATGATCTGGAGAAGCGTGAGATGAAACTGCGCCGGATAATCATTCACGGCGGTAGTCCTTTCTTGGGGAAGACCATGGAGGAAAGTGCCATCCGCCACCAATACAACTGCATGGTTGTCGGACTGGAGGAGGGTATGGAAAACCTCTCCCTTGTCGATCCTGCTTACCGTTTCGCCAAGGGAGACATTATCTGGATTGTGGGGGAGGAAGACGATCTCAACCGTTTGGCGGATCTCTAAAATAAGTTGCCCAATATCTCTGTATCAATACCACCTGACGGCATTGCTGTAGCCACTCTTCTTGTCATACTTCAGTGCGTCGGTCAGGGTCGACGCATTACACCTGAACGTGAAATTATAGCTGGAATAGGGGGCGAGCACTACGGAGCACGACATACTGAAACAGTGCAGGTCGCGAGAGAGCGATGCCGTAGTCATCGAAATCTTCCCGTTGTCGAAATCATATCCCGAAGAGAAACTGATGTTCCAACCCTGGCTCAGGCGGATATTGCCGCTGACGTTGAGGGTTTGCGTAAACTTGTAGGGATATCGCATGGTCTTGGTGTTGAACTTTCCGCCGGTGTTCTCACGCATCGTGATGCCATAGCCGAAGGTCAGCGACCAGGGCATGTTGAATGTCATGTAGCCGTCCTCGTCAGTCTCGGCTTTCCCGCTCTTCTGCTTGGCTCCATGCTGCCCGCGCACGAGATCGTCGTCCACATTGCTCTCGATCTCGGTGTCGATACCCTCGTCGTCTTCCTCGGTGTCCTCTTGCTCTTCTTTCTTCTCGCCGCCGAACCACTGCCGGAGCTTGTCGGGGGTCAGTGTGAACGACACATTCTGCGACATACCCTGGAATCGGCCCCATCGTCCATAGCCCCATTCGGTATGGGTGCCTATGTAGGGCCTCCCGTTTTCGTCAAGCTCATAGGCATAGGTGGCGAAAACGGCGTTCAAGTTGAATGTGTAGCGTTTCCACCATTTCAGGCGGATTCTCATCGAGAGGTCGCTCAGCGGCCGCACCTTTGCCGACATGTTGTATGACATCGATGCACCCAGCTCATCGATCAGACTGATTTTCTTCAGCGAGTCATCGGCGTTGCGGATTTTCATCTCCAGGTTGTTCGACACGTCAAACGAGACGCTTCCTGTCTTGCCTGCACCTGGCACGCCATAGAGGTTTCCGCTGTAGGGAGAATATTTCACGAGCGACACGTTGCCGTCGGCGTCGGTTCGCTGATAGGTGTCATAAAAGCCATAGCGGTCGGCCGAGAAGTCGGGCGCGTAGCTGAACGTCACCGAGGGAGTGATGACGTGGCGGATGGCGTTGATCTTGTCGCCGAAAATTTTCTTGTTGGGCACCCACATGCCATAGAGCTTGGTCGAGAGTCCCATGTTCAGACTCCAGTTGTAGATGTTGTGGAATCCGTATACGGTGTCCGTCGTCTCCACCTGATTAGCTTTATCCCACGACCTGTTCACCTTCGTGGTGTACATGCGGTCGGTGAAGTTAAAGGAAGGTGAGACGTTGATATAATTAAATAAGGTGAAGTCGCCGCTGATTGGAATGGTGTGTTGCATGCCGTTTTTCCAGTCCTTGATGATGTTGGCGTGCATGATCTGGTCTTCTTTGGTATCGATGGAGTTGCTGAAGTTGCCGGTATAGCTCATCGAGATTCTCTCATACCATTTCTCCTTGCCGGCGGCTTTCTTCCGCTTGAACGGGTAGAATCGGCTCACCGAGATGTTGAGGTCGGGCAGTGTCAAGGCGATGGTGGTGTCGCGCATGTTCTGCGAGAGGTTGGTGGTGGCCCTGATACTCATGCCGATGCTTGAGAACTGGGTGCTGTAGCTCACCGAGGATGTGCGCGTGCTCTGTGTCATCGTCTGGGGGTTGTACATGCTCGTGAGGTTGTTGCGCTCATAGCTTGATGTGGCGAAGTTCACGCTGGCGGAGAACGTGCTGAAAGGGTTGGCCTTTGGATCCTGATGATGGCTCCATTGCACCTTGAAACTCTCCTGCTCGGAGAAGTCGGGCATGCCTTTGTCGCCGGTTTTGGTGTCTTGGTAACTGAAATAGAACGAGCCGCCGTAGCGGTAGCGTTTCTTGTAGTTTGTCGCAGCTGAGATGCCCCATGAACCTTTGGTGTAGATCTCACCGAGGAGTTTCAGGTCCATTCTGTCGCTGATGGCGAAATAATAGCCTCCGTCACGCAGGTAGAATCCCCGTGAGTTCTCATCACCGTAGGTAGGCATGATGAATCCGCTGGAATAGCTCTTGGTGAAGGGGAAGTAGGCGTAGGGGATAGCCAGCGGCAGCGGCACGTCGGCCACGACCAGATAGGCAGAGCCTGCGAAGACATCTTTGCCTGGGCGCACCTTGGCGCGTGAGAGGGCGATATAGAAGTCGGGATGCTCCTCGTCGCAGGTCGTGTATTGGCCGTGTTCCAGGTAGAGTGTGCCATCCTCAGCCCGTTTGGCATGCTGGCTACGGATGAATCCGTCTTGCTGTTCGGTGTATACGTTGTCGATGAATCCCTTCTTGCTCTTGAAATTATAGAAGATGGAGTCGCTCTCATACCCATCGCTGCCCATTTTGAAGACCGGGGTGCCTTTAACCCCATTCACCTCTGTGGTGTCGGTGCTTCCGGAGGCTTCCACCAAACTCTTGTCGAGGTTCATGTGCACACGGTCGCTGGTGAGGTCCATATCCTCGTAAGTGACGTTTGAACTGCCATAGAGGTAAGCGTCCTTGGTGAGTGCGTTGTAGACGATGGAGTCGCTGGCGGTGAAATTGACGGGAGAGTTGATGCCATTAGGCTTGGCGCGGTTGATGGAGTCTTCGCGCAGGGAGTCATCCACAGCCTTGTTGTAGTGGTAGATGGCGAGTTGCAGGGAGTCCATGCTGAGGGTGTCGGCCTCTTCTTTGCCGGTGGATGCCTCCAGCGTGATGGTGTCGTTCATGGTCACGCTCGCAGAGTCGACATCCAGCCAGTCTTCGTCAGGTATTTCTGGGGGAATGGTGTCGGTAGGGATGGTGTCTTTGCCCTGTGCCGGGTTGGAAGGGCGGTTGTGCCTTCCAGACATAGGTGTGGTGGCCATCATCGCAATGATGGCCGAAAACAACAGCATGATAACCGACTTTGCTCTCATACGAGCTACAAAATTACGCAATTATTGGGGAATAAGCCCCAATTTTCTTATTTTTAACAAGAAAAAAGCTCGGAGAAATAACTTAGCACCCCACTTCCCCTTTTTATGTTCATCTTATGTTCATCGGGATTTGCAATCCCGATGCTATTGCTTTTAGTAATGAGTGTCCTGACAAAGAGCTGTCGTTCATCGGGATTTGTAATCCCGATGCTATGAGTATCAGGATTTATAATCCGCTTATCGCATGACAAATGATCCCTGTCGTTCAT
>OCTW011618337.1_pt1 | contig 69696 bp, 61 predicted proteins | sample 1539671 | NCBI WGS metagenome assembly OCTW01 (sample SAMN02144230, study PRJEB22623) | gut metagenome | biome: sheep rumen | host: Ovis aries | place: New Zealand | reverse complement strand
GATCTGAGCAACCTGCTCTGTGTTATCAGAACCAGCTGCGCAGCAGATCCATGTACCACCCCAGTAATATGACTGAGGTCCAACTACGAATCCCCAACCACCGTCAGCTGCGATAGAAGCAGGATCTTTCTGTGAAAGACAGAAATTGAAGTACCAAGCTGGTCCAAAGTAGCAGAATACGTTTCCTGGATCCTTCATGAATCCCTTAGTAACTGTATCACCACTCCAAAGATCTTCTGATGTTGATTCCTTAGCATCGATAAGCTTCTTAGAATCATCAACCCACTTCTTGATGTCATCAGGTACTGATACCTTACCATCAACTACGAAGTTCTGAGCAGAATTGTTAGAGTAAACACGCATTGTTGTGTTAACTGTACCAGTCATGTAATAACCAGCTTCCTTAACTTTATCTGCTGTCTCAAACCACTTATCCCAGTCAGCAACAGCTGCCTGAACATCGTCTGGCTCCTGTGAACCAAGAACTTCTTCAGCAATCTTTCTGTTGTAGATAAGACCTGCTGAACATGCCTGCCATGAAACACCACGAAGATTTCCGTCAGCATCTGTCATAATCTGCTTTGTGTAATCATACTGCTTTGAAAGCTCATCATCTGTGATACCAAGATCTTTGTTAACATCAAGAACATAGTCTGACTGCTCAACATACTTCTTAGCGTAATCAGCTTCTACAAGGAAGATATCAATCTTGTCGTTAGCATCTGCATCAGCCTGAGCAAGAAGAGCTGCATCAAGGTTATCCTGATACTTGTTATCCTTGTTATCTGTCTGATTGAATGCTACTTCAACGCCGTTGTATGTACCACCATCAAGAGCAGCGTCAGGATTCTTAGCTTCGTAACCTGGAAGGTGATCTTTCATTCTGTTAGCGAACTCCTCGTTCCATACATAAATGTTGATTACTTCACCGCTACCATCAAGCTCTACGTCTGCGTCATCAACTGTTGCCTCTGTTGTATCATCAGGTGCTGTTGTGTCAGCCTCTGTATCTGCAACTGTTGTTGCCTCTGTGTTGTCAGCTACTGTTGTTGCCTCCTCACCACAAGCTACAAGTGAAAGACCCATAGCGAGTGCAAGTGAAAGTGCAAGTGTTTTTTTGATCTTCTTCACAAAAAAAACCTCCTTTTAAAAAAAGTTTAAAGTTTTTATTCCCTTGTTTCAAACCTTCAAGCTCTCTTTACGTTCAACTACACAAGAGGTACGATACCGCTTATTCGCCCGACCCATAAAAATCGTTCGTCGGTTTGTCCAAGAAAACTGTCTGAACCTAAAAATTTATATATTACAGTCTGTGACTGTTGGTTCCATGTATATAGTAAAATTACACAAGTTGAACATGTCTTCCTTTGAAGACTAGGGACATTATAGGGCAACTTGTCCAAAAAGGCAAGCATTTTTTTAAAATTAAGAAATCATTTTGTATAATATTACTAATTGTGCAATTTTAATAAAACCTTAATACTATATCTAGTGCTCCAAATCAGCGATTTTTTATAAAAATCTTTATTCATCTTCCCCATCAGGTTCAACGTCATCTTCAGGATCTCTGTCCATATTCATGATTTGTCTCTTACGGGCAAGTTCATCTGACTCAAGATACTCGTCATAAGTCGTCTGTTTATCTATAAGGCCTGTATTTGTCAGCTCCATGATACGGTTGGCAGTTGTCTGTATAAACTGATGATCCTGGCAGGAGAACAATACAACGCCCGGGAACTTAATAAGAGCGTTATTCAGTGATGTTATGGACTCCATGTCGAGATGGTTGGTAGGTTCATCAAGAATAAGGCAGTTTGTTCCCATTATCATGATCTTACTGAGAAGACATCTTACCTTCTCACCACCGGAAAGGACCTTAACCTTCTTAACTCCTGCATCTCCGGGGAAGAGCATTCTTCCGAGGAAGCCCCTTACATATGTAGCATCCTTCTCATCAGAATACTGTGTAAGCCAGTCTACCATTATAAGGTCATTGTCGAATTCCTTTGTATTATCCTTAGGGAAATAGCCCTGTGAAGTGGTTACACCCCACTTGTAGCTTCCCTCATCCGGCTCATCCTCGCCGGCAAGTATCTTGAAAAGCGCTGTTGTAGCCAGCGTGTTCGGTCCTACAAAAGCGATCTTATCCTCTCTTCCGACTGTAAATGAAATGTTATCCAGTATTTTCTCGCCGTTTATGGTCTTACTGATACCCTGAACAGTAAGCACTTCATTTCCTATATCTCTCTTTGGACGGAAGTCTATATATGGATACTTCCTGCTTGAAGGCTTGATCTCATCAAGCTCGATCTTCTCGAGAGCCTTCTTACGTGAGGTTGCCTGTTTGGACTTCGATGCATTTGCAGAGAATCTTGCAATGAACTCCTTCAGTTCCTTGATCTTCTCTTCCTTCTTCTTATTAGCTTCCTTCATCTGACGTATCATGAGCTGGCTGGATTCATACCAGAAATCATAGTTTCCGGCATAAACCTGAATCTTACCATAATCAAGGTCAGCTATCATTGTACATACCTTATTAAGGAAATAACGGTCATGGCTGACAACTATTACGGTATTCTCAAAGTTGATGAGGAATTCCTCGAGCCATGCTATAGCATCAAGATCAAGGTGGTTAGTAGGCTCGTCGAGCAGGAGAACATCCGGATTTCCGAAGAGTGCCTGTGCAAGAAGAACCTTAACCTTCATATTACCATCCAGCTCGGACATCATCATATAATGATATTCTGTCTCTATTCCGAGGCCGTTCAGAAGGGTTTCTGCGTCAGCTTCTGCATTCCAGCCATCCATTTCAGCAAATTCTGCCTCAAGCTCTGAAGCTCTGATACCATCCTCGTCTGAGAAATCCTCCTTGGCATATATGGCATCCTTCTCCTGTCTTACGTCATAGAGGTGCTTATTGCCCATGATGACAGTGTCGAGAACTGAAAAACCATCATACTTGAAGTGATCCTGCTTCAGAACTGAAAGTCTCTCGCCCGGATCCATGGTAACATCGCCGCTTGTCGGCTCAAGTTCTCCTGAAAGGATTTTCAGGAATGTAGACTTTCCGGCACCGTTGGCACCTATAAGTCCATAGCAGTTACCCGGTGTAAATGCAATGTTAACCTCTTCAAAGAGTGCCTTCTTGCCAAATCTTAGTGATACGTTATTTGCCTTTATCATTTTTCTTAACCTTTCTGTTTTGTTTCTTAGCCTCTTTCTTAGCTTCCTTCTGAGCTTCCTTCTGAGCTTCCTTCTCAGATTTCTTCTGCTCTTCAGGAGTAACAGGGTCCGGCATCTCGTCAATAAGACGCTCTATAAGTCTTTTCTTACTATATATATCATAGCCCAGAAGATATATGAGAGCCATTTTGTGAAGGTACTCATCCTCTTCCTTTGGGAAAAGCTTCTCTGTCAGTTCTTCTGCCCTTGCAGTGCTGCTTTCTATATTGAAGTATTCCGACTTCTCAAGTTCATAAATGGATTCATAAATATCGGACATGGTCCTTTCCTCAGGGCTGTCCGGCGCTTTATCAAAGAATCTCTCCGTCATCGGATAGAGCAGCTTCTGTATATCATTTATGGAAATAACATTTTTGAGATAATAAATGTAAATAAGGATTATGATATGCTCTTTACCGTATCTCTTCTTATTCGGAGGCGGAAGGAGCTTATTTTTCGCATAATTATTGATCATGGTCTTGGTCAGAGTTTTGTCATCCTCACCCCTCTTATTATGGTAGAGGTGCGCATCCATGAAGTTCGTAACCTGATCCATGTAAAGCTCTATATCAGGAATATCCTTCGGGATTATATAATCCAGCTTGATCCATTCCCTTATCTCTTTTTTTATCTGTTGGAAATCTGTATCCTTACTCATATCTCAAATCTCCGAATAACCGCATCCTGTATCAATCAGGAATCAGCCTCTTCATTCTCAGGTTTATCGTCAGATTCTTCATCCGGCTTCTGTATTATGTCAACCTTGACTCTTTCCACACGATTCTTTGATGCTGAAAGAACCTTGAGTTTAACCTTATCGTCCTCAGCTTCATCTCCTGTCTCAGGAAGCCTGTCCAGAAGTTCTATGATATATCCACCAAGGGTATCATAGTTTTCCGAGGAAAGCGTGGTTCCTATAGCATCATTAAGGTCGTCTATTCTTATCGAACCTTCAACATCGTAAGAGCCATCCTCGAGTTTCCTTATTATCTCGTTCTCGCTCTCATCGTATTCGTCTCTAATCTCGCCGACTATTTCCTCTATAAGGTCTTCCATCGTTATAAGACCTGAAGCCGTGCCGTATTCATCAAGAACTATGCATATGGAAGTACCCGACTGCTTCATATCGGCAAAAATCTTCGCCGTCTTCTGATATTCATATACGAATACCGGGCGTCTCATAAGCTTCTCTATCTTAATATCGTCGGAGCCGTACTTTTCTATATGAAGGAAAATATCCTTAACGTAAAGTATTCCTACTATATGATCCTTATTCTTCTTATAAACAGGAATTCTGGAATAGCCTTCTTCACGTATGAGCGACATAAGCTCATCGTAAGAAGCTTCTATATCAACGCATGCCATATCTGCACGCGGTATCATAACATCCTTACTTATGGCATCACCGAAGTCAACCACGTTCGTGATCATCTTCTTCTCTTCTGTCTCTATGACACCTGCTTCCTCACTGCTGCTTACTATAACACGGAGTTCCTTCTCGGTTATCTGATTCGGATCAGCATCCGGATCAATGCGGAGCAATGCAAATATTCCTCTGCAGATAATATTCAATATCCATATGATAGGTGTGAATATCACCATAAGTATGGATATCGGATATGCATAGAACATTGAAAGCCCAAGACTGTGCGCATTTGCAATAGTCTTTGGCGTGATCTCTCCGAAAACAAGAATGAGAAATGTAAGGATGCCCGTAACGACACCCACCGCTTTACTTCCGAAAAGCTCTGTAAACAGAGTTGTTGACAGAGCTGATGCGGAAAGATTCACTATATTATTGCCAACGAGTATCGTAGAAAGAAGCTTGGACGGATTCTCTCTCATCTTAAGAACACGGTCTGCCTTCTTCTTTCCTTCCTCGGACAATGCCTTTAACTTGTTAATATTTACTGTGGTGAGGGCTGTTTCCGCAGACGAAAAAAGTCCTGATAATATAATAAGCACCACAAGTATTACCAGTCGCGTTATTTGCGAGGGGTCCATATGTCCTCCTAATTACTTTTTATTAAGACGTTCAAAAACAAAATCATAGCTTCCGTTTCCGGAATTGATGGAACGGTTGACTCTGCTTATGGTAGCAGTAGACGCACCGGTAACATCAGCTATCTCATTATATGTCTTCTCTTCATACAGCATTTTTGCTACTTCGAGCCTCTGAGCTATAGCCAGCACTTCATTTGTAGTGCATATATCTTCGAAGAACTGATAGAATTCCTCTTTGCTCTCCAGAGACATGATGGCATCAAAAAGCTCATCTACCGACTCTGTTCTAATACCCTTTTTCCTCAATTCTTTGCCCCCGATGTACGTTCCTTCTTAATCCATACTGCAACAGAATCTCTGTTTACATAGAAATCTCCGCAGCCATATTCATCAATCTTGATATCATACTTTGCATTTCCGAGTGCATCTCTGAAATGCATGCCTGCGAACTGTCTGCCTATGTACATTCTCTTTGTTCCGCCTGTTCCGTCAGACATAACTACCGCAAGTCCTGAGTTCTTGTGCTCTTCATCACCTTCTCTGGTCCATCCTATGCAGTTAGGATCATCGAAGTAGTCATGCTGTTCACCGTAAGCCTTCTGTTTACGAATCTTCATAAGCTTGTCGAGCATAGTCTTCTTAGACTTAATCTTATCGTGAGGTATACCCTTATAATCTCCATAGAATACGCAAGGATAACCTTCTCTTCTAAGGAGTATTATTGAATATGCCATCGGCTTGAACCAGTCATCAACCCATGACTCAAGCGACTGTCCCGGCTGTGTATCGTGATTGTCAACGAAGGTAACCGCCTTTATCGGATTGGTATTGATAAGTGCCCCGTCAAGTATGTGGCGGAGATCATAGCTTCCGTGAGCTTTTGAACAGTTATGGAAGTTGAAATGAAGCGGCACGTCAAAGAGTGATGCTTCCTGCTTGATCTCATCCAGATAATGCATGAGCTTCAGTGTATCCCAATGCCAATACTCACCTACTGAGAAAAGCTCCTTACCGGTAAGCTCTCTTACCTTGAAAAGGAAATCCCTGTAGAAATGTGCCGGTATATGCTTGATGGCATCAAGCCTCATTCCGTCGATATCTGTTTCCTTAATATACCATACTGCCCATTTTACGAGTTCTTCATATACTTCCCGGTTGTTCATGTCGAGGTCGGCACCCATGAGATAATCATAGTTACCATTCTCTGACTTCTCAACATCTTCAGCCCATTCCTTGCCGCTGAACTTATAAAGCGATTTTTTTAATCCATCCTGATCCCAGTCTATGCCGCTGAAATGGTGCCAATTCCATTTAAAATCAGAATACTTATTCTTTCTGCCCGGAAATGTAAACTTAGTCCAGGCGCCTATAGTTTTGTTCTCGCCTATCATCTGGCAGCGATCGGTCTCATTGAATTCAGCCGCTGAAACCTCTTCGATCTCATCGGCTCCCATCTTATGATTGAGAACTATGTCAGCATAAACCTGTATATCATTCTTATGGAATGCTGCTATAGCATCGAGATATTCCTTCTTGGTACCATACTTGGTAGCAACCCCGCCCTTCTGGTTGAACTCACCCAGATCGTATAGGTCATATACACCGTATCCTGATCCGTCCTTACCTGCTGCATCTTTGTAAGCAGGCGGAAGCCATACAGAAGTAACTCCAAGCTTTGCAAGTTTTGCGGCATCCTCTGCAGCTGTCTTCCAGAGCTTGTCGGCCGCCTTAATATACCATTCAAAATACTGCATCATCAGTCCGTTATCTGACATATCATCCCCTCCTGAACCTTCTACATGAAGTCTCTGATCTTCTTACAGATTGTCAAGTGTTGTACGTATTGCTTTAATGAAGTTCTCTGTATTGAGAACCTTTACAGTTTTCATTTCAGTAATGAGTGCAAGGTCCTTTGTCATCTGACCGCCCTCGATAGTATCTATTGTAGCTTTCTCAAGCTTGTCTGCAAATGCACCGAGCTCCGGAATATTATCCATTTCACCTCTCTTACGAAGTGCCCCTGTCCATGCAAATATGGTTGCTACAGGGTTTGTAGATGTCTCCTCACCCTTAAGGTGCTTGTAATAATGTCTCTGTACAGTTCCGTGAGCTGCTTCATATTCATAATACCCTTCAGGTGAAACGAGAACAGAAGTCATCATTGCAAGTGAACCGAAAGCTGATGAGAGCATATCACTCATAACATCACCGTCATAATTCTTACATGCCCAGATGAAACCACCCTTGGACTTCATAACTCTGGCAACTGCATCATCTATAAGTGTGTAGAAATACTCTATACCTGCTGCATCGAACTTCTCTTTATATTCAGCATCGAATATTTCCTGGAATATATCTTTAAATGTATGGTCATACTTCTTTGAAATAGTATCCTTGCTTGCGAACCAGAGAGTCTGCTTTGTATCAAGAGCATAATTGAAGCAGCTTCTTGCAAAGCTCTCTATAGAACCGTTGAGGTTGTGCATACCCTGAACGATACCCGGGCCTTTGAATTCATGAACAAGTACACTCTCAGTACTTCCATCCTCAGCTGTATATACAAGTTCAACCTTTCCCGGTCCCGGAATCTTCATCTCACTTGCCTTATATACATCACCGTAAGCATGTCTTGCTATAGTTATAGGCTGTTCCCAGTTCTTTACACATGGTTCTATGCCCTTAACCTTGATAGGAGCACGAAATACTGTTCCGTCAAGTATCGCTCTTATGGTTCCGTTAGGACTCTTCCACATCTCTTTGAGATTATATTCCTCAACTCTTGCTGCATTCGGAGTGATGGTTGCACACTTAACTGCAACGCCATACTTCTTTGTTGCATATGCTGAATCAAAAGTAACCTTGTCATCCGTTTCATTTCTGTGCTCAAGTCCGAGGTCATAATACTCAGTCTTAAGGTCGATGTAAGGAGTAAGAAGTTCGTCCTTAATAAGCTTCCAGAGAATTCTGGTCATCTCATCTCCATCCATCTCAACAAGTGGTGTTGTCATCTTGATCTTATCCATCGTGTTCCTCCAAATATCTTTTTTCTTGCTTAATAGATAGACCTTGTGATAGTCTATCCTTGTTAGAATATCATAATTGCATTAAAGTTTCAACGTGCTAAAGTGAATAAAAAAAGGTGTAACCATGCTTCATTATACAGTAAAGAAAAACAAAACAACCAGAATATCATACCGTCTGGCAGCAGGTATCATAATCATCGTACCGGCATGCGAGTTCTATGCATTTGCCATGGGTTTCGGCAGAGATAAGAAGCTTCTTTTCATCATGTGCATATTCCTCTTCCTGTACGGAATATATCTTATGGCACATACCTTCCGTAAGACAATGTATGACATTACATATCATTTCGAAGACGAATCTCTCCGTGTAGAGCATAAACGTGGCGAAACAACCTATCTCTATTCCAAGATAGACGACGTTTCCCTCATAACACCGGAAGACCCGAATCTGTACAACATCATCAGTATCAAAACCGGTTCCGAAACCTTCGTCATCCCCTTCACCAACAAAAAAGAACTCTGCGATAAAATATACGAATTTCTCATGTCTCACGTCGCCGCCGCAAAGATTGCGGAGGACTTATCAGAGTAATACTTCATACAGATCCTCGCATACATATATACATCAAAACCCTCTGAGGCCGTCGGTACTTAGCGAGTAAACATGACTATGTTTAGGAGCTTAGTACCGCTACGTGACGAAGCGGAGCCGAGAGGCGCGTTTTGATGATATATGTTATGCGAGGATTGTATTTTATTCTATACATAATAATCCCCAGTCTACATATGTAGCCTGGGGATTATTTAGAATTCGTATATTTAATTACTGCTTCTTGCCCTGGTTAGCAACAGCTTCCATCTTAGCCTTAAGAGCTTCCTGGTCGCCAAGGTAGTAATGATTTATAGCATTGAAATTGTCATCGAACTCGTAAACGAGTGGTGTACCTGTAGGTATGTTAACACCGATGATATCCTCATCAGAAATGTTATCAAAATACTTAACGAGTGCACGGAGTGAATTACCGTGAGCTGCGATGATAACTCTCTTGCCTGCTTCCATATCCTTCTTGATAACTTCGTTGAAGAAAGGAACTGCTCTCTCGATAGTTATCTCAAGACTCTCTGTAAGTGGAAGAACTGACTTATCAACGTCTCTGAACATATCCTGGTTGATAGGTGCTCTCTCATCACTTGGATCAAGTGGTGGAGGTGTGATATTGAAAGATCTTCTCCAGATCTTAACCTGCTCCTCGCCATACTTCTCAGCTGTCTCTGACTTATTAAGTCCCTGAAGAGCTCCGTAATGACGCTCATTAAGCTTCCAGCTCTTTACAACAGGGAGCCAAGCTCTGTCCATCTCATCAAGTACATGATTAAGTGTATGTATAGCACGCTTAAGATATGATGTATAGCAAATGTCGAAATCATAACCCTCTGCCTTGAGAAGCTTTCCGGCATTCTTTGCCTCCTCATGTCCTTTCTCACTAAGATCTACATCTGTCCAGCCTGTGAAGAGGTTGAGCTTATTCCACTCACTCTCGCCATGACGGATCAAAACAAGTTTCATCATGTGTTTTATTCCCCTTTCTAAATGAATATTAAATGTAATGCTGCATCAGTCTCTGACCACTGCAGTGTTTAAATGTTATCATAACTAATGGACAGTTGCAAGAAATTAGAACAGATTTCTTTCCTTCAGACTCATTCTTGCAATTGACCTTCTGAGACGTGCCTCTGCAAGATTATATTCGAAGGCACTCTGCTGTGAAAGAAGCTTCTCCTTAGCTCTTTCTTCGTGAGCCCTTACCCTGGCCTCATCTATTTCCTCCGGATGCTCTGCAGCTTCTATCATGAGCATGACATCATTATTATAGATGCGCATAAAGCCGTTGGATACAGACGCCTCACGGTAATCCTTCTCACCGGGAACCCTGTATTTGATTATTCCCGGGACAACTGCCATGAAGACATTCTGATGATGTGCAAGCACACCATACATGCCATTCTCGGTAGGTATTATGAGGGACTCCAGTGTTCCTTCGAAGAATACACTGTCCGCTTCGATTATATGTGCAGTAAATTCTGACATTATTCTTCCTCTATAGTCTTAGCCTTCTCTATAGCATCTTCAATAGTACCTACATTAAAGAATGCCGCTTCCGGATAATCATCGAACTCACCATCGATGATACGGGCAAATCCTTTGATTGTATCCTGAAGAGGAACATATACTCCCGGATTGCCGGTAAACTTCTCTGCCACGAACATAGGCTGTGACATGAAACGTGCTATCTTTCTTGCTCTGTTTACTATCTTCTTATCTGCATCAGACAGTTCATCCATACCGAGTATGGAAATGATATCCTGAAGTTCATTATTCTTCTGCAGGTATTCCTGAACTGTTCTTGCAACTCTGTAATGCTCATCACCGACTATTCCCGGTTCAAGTATACGTGAAGTCGAATTAAGCGGATCAACTGCAGGATATATACCCTGCTCAGCTATCTTACGGCTGAGAACTGTAGTTGCATCGAGATGTGAGAATGTAGTTGCAGGGGCCGGATCGGTAAGGTCATCAGCAGGAACATATACTGCCTGAACTGAAGTAACTGATCCTCTGCCTGTAGATGTGATTCTCTCCTGAAGCGCTCCCATCTCCTCAGCCAGTGTCGGCTGATAACCAACCGCTGAAGGCATACGTCCGAGAAGTGTGGAAACCTCTGAACCCGCCTGAACAAATCTGAAGATATTATCAATGAAAAGAAGCACATCTCTGTTTTCTTCATCCCTGAAATACTCAGCCATGGTAAGTCCTGTAAGAGCTACTCTCATTCTGACACCCGGAGATTCATTCATCTGTCCGAATACCATGGCCGTCTTATCAATCGTTCCACTCTCCTTCATTTCATTCCAGAGATCGTTACCCTCACGGCTTCTTTCACCTACGCCTGTAAAAATGGAATAACCACCATGTTCCATGGCTACGTTATGTATAAGTTCCTGAATAAGAACCGTCTTTCCTACTCCGGCACCGCCGAAGAGACCGGTCTTTCCACCCTTGCTGTATGGCTCAAGAAGGTCTATTACCTTAATTCCTGTTTCCAGTATCTCTATGGAAGGGCTCTGATCAAAGAAGTTAGGAGCCTTTCTGTGTATATCCCATCTCTTTGCATCTTCCGGTATATCATCTCCGCCATCGATAGGGTCGCCCAGAACATTGAACATTCTGCCTATCGTTACATTTCCGACCGGAACTGATATTCCTGTTCCCTTGGCTGTAGCTATGGCACCTCTTGCGAGGCCTTCACTCTGGGACATCATTATACATCTGACTGTATTCCCGCCGATAAGCTGGGATACCTCCATGACTCTTTTTTCTCCCTCAACCGTGACTTCCAAAGCCTCACGGAGTTTAGGAAGATGTCCTTCTGCAAATTCAACATCTATGACAGGTCCTGAAACCTGAACAACTATTCCCTTATTCAAGTTCTCTGCCCCTCCTTCTCTCTCTTCTTTCTCTGTGCCTTCGAACCGGCCGAAACCTCAGTGATCTCCTGGGTTATAGCCGCCTGTCTTACCCTGTTAAACTTAACAGTGAGCTCCGTTTTAAGCTCTTCAGCATTTTCATTTGCAGAATTCATGGCATTCATCCTTGCATTCTGCTCACTGCAGTAGCTTTCCAGAAGAGCCCCGAATATGTAACTTGAAAGATAACTCTGCATTACGCTGTCAAGCACAGCATGAACTGACGGATAGAACGGAAGCTTGTTATTGTTTCTGTAGCTGCCGTGACCGCCCTGATCATTCAGGTAATCAAGGAATTCAAAATAATTGTATTCCTTTTCTTTTTCTTTCTTTTCGGCGGACTTCCTGATCTCGTCCGAACTTGGTCTGGCGAGAGGCAGAAGCCTTACTCTCTCAACCTCAGCATCACCTATTCCCTGAAGGCGGCTGTAAATAACCTGAATATCATTTACTCTTCCCTCACCGTACTGCTGGAGAAGCTCTGCACTCATCCTTCTGGATCTGTGGAATGTAGGATCCTGAGATGTATAAACAAATGAATCAACGAACGGAACCTTCCGCTGGGTAAAATACCTTCTGCCGTATTCGCCTACTACATAAAGTCTGGCATTCGGTTTTCTCTTAAGTTCAGCTTCCGTCGCTTTTATCACGTTATTGTTATAAGAACCCGCAAGTCCTTTGTCTGCTGTGATAACCAGTATGACAGGTACCTTCGGTATATCAGTGAAATAATTATCAGGATGGAAATATATATCATCCTCTTCTGCATTGTCGAGGATTCTCCTGATCTCGATTTCGAGCGCACGCATATAAGGCTTAGCATTGTCAAGCTTCTGCTTAGCCTTCTGGAGCTTAGTGGAGGAAATGAGATACATAGCATTTGTGATCTTCTGTGTACTCTTCACACTGTCTATTCGCTGTTTTATCTCATTGGTACTGGGCAAACTAGTTTTCCTCCATGAATTCCTTTGCTACTCTTATAATCTCCGCCTTGTCATCATCCGACAGGACTTTTTCCTTCTCTATCTTCTGCATAAGAGAAGGCTCAAATCTATGAAAATGATGAAGGAGTTCTTCTCTCTTATCTACTATTTCCTCTACAGGAACATCGAGAAATACCTTTCCTATGGCAGCAACAAGTGTCACAACCTGCTCTGAAAGTGAAAGAGGATTATTCTCCTTCTGACGAAGCAGTCTCATAAGTCCCTGACCGTAGCGGAGCTGTTTCTTGGTAGTATCATCCAGTTCACTTGAAAACTGTGTGAAGACTTCCATCTCCCTGTACTGTGCAAGGTCAAGACGGAGGCTTCCACAAGCCTTCTTCATAGCCTTTGTCTGTGCAGCACCGCCGACACGTGAAACCGAAAGACCTACATTTACGGCAGGTCTCTGACCCGTGAAGAACAGACTGCTTTCAAGGAATATCTGACCATCAGTGATGGAAATGATATTCGTAGGTATATATGCAGAAACATCTCCTGCCTGAGTCTCGACTATAGGAAGAGCCGTAAGGCTTCCGCCGCCGAGATCATCACTGAGATGTGCTGAACGTTCCAAAAGTCTTGAATGGAGATAAAAAACATCTCCCGGATAAGCCTCACGTCCCGGAGATCTCTCGAGAAGAAGACTCATCGATCTGTAAGCTATCGCATGCTTACTGAGGTCATCATAGACTATCAGGACATCCTTGCCTTTATTCATAAAGTATTCTCCAAGTGCCGTTCCGGCATAAGGAGCAATATACTGAATAGGAGCTGTTTCTGAAGCAGATGCATTTACGATAATGGTGTAATCCATGGCACCCTTTTTCTCAAGAGAATGCCAGAGTCTCGCAACACTGCTCGCCTTCTGTCCTATGGCAACATATATGCAGACTACTTCCTTGCCCTTCTGATTGATTATTGTATCAACTGCAATGGCTGTTTTTCCGGTCTGTCTGTCACCTATTATAAGCTCACGCTGACCTCTTCCTATCGGGAACATCGAGTCGATAGACAGAAGTCCTGTGTCCATCGGTTCATTTACAGGCTGTCTTGATATGATTCCCGGTGCCGGACTCTCTATAGCTCTGTAACCGTCTTCTGCGATTACACCCTTTCCGTCTATAGGATTGCCGAGGGCGTCAATGACTCTTCCCAGAAATGCATCGCCCACAGGGATGCCTGCTGTCTTCTTTGTTCTTCTGACACGGCTTCCCTCAGTTATATTGTCATCATCGCTGAAGAGGATAGCACCGACCTCTGAACGTCTCAGATCCTGAACCATACCTCTTGTTCCGGTTTCGAATTCAACTATCTCACCATAAGTGACATGGTTAAGTCCTGTCAGTATGGCGATTCCATCACCGACAGTCTTTACTACGCCCTCTTCATAAGGAACTACGTCCAGTGACCAGCCATCTACTGCCTGCTTCACCATGCCCGTTACATTTGACGGATCACCGGTTACATGTGAGAGAACATCACGAAGCTGCTTCAGTCTTCCCTTGGCAGACCAGTCATATGTTTCAGGACCTGCCTTAAGTCTGAAGCCGGACTTTACGCTCTTATCCTCAACGAAGATTATCTTATAATCTTTATTATATTTTTTCTTAAGGAATACGCGGAATCTCTCCTCCTGCTCCGGAGTCGGAGGTGTCAGAGCATAGAGATATGCCTTGTATTCAGCACTACCGTTACTGCTCATCTAAGCTCCTTTCGGCATCATCAAGAAATCTCTTATAGGTATCGGATGTATCCTCACCTATAAGAAGTTTTGCAGCTGCATCCATGGCAATATCCTTGATCTCTGCATTTGCATTTTCAAGTATTCTGTCATGTTCATCTTCAGCTGTACGCTTAGCTCTCTGAATAATCTCTTCAGCTTCTGTCTTAGCTTCTTTTATCCTTGCAGCATTTTCCTTAGAGATTTTTTCATCCGCCTCTTTCTTCATGGCAGATATCTCTTCATCTGCTGCAGCCATTTTCTCTTCATATTCCTTCTTAATTGCTTCTGCTTCTTCCTTATCATGAACACTGTCTTCCTTCATCTGCTTATAATCAGACAGTCTTTTATCCATGAAATCCCTGACAGGCTTATAAAGAATAAAGTATAAGCCAAAGAAAAGGATAACGAGATTCAGCATATGCAGAAGAATCTGTTGAAAATCTATATTAAGTGGCATGTTCTTTCCTCCGAATATTTTAGTAACTACCACGACCCATGCGCTGAACCTCCCTGCTTCGCAGCTTATGTTCAGCTATATCGGTGCTTCACCCCTATAAGTAATTACATAACGAAAACGATCAGTATGGTAACGATCAATGCGTAAATAACAACCGTCTCTATGAATACAAGTCCGAGCATGAGCGTCGTTCTTATCTTTCCGTCTGCCTCAGGCTGACGTGATATACCATCTACTGACTTAAAGATTGCAAGACCCATACCGATTGCACCACCAAGTGCACCAAGTCCTATAGCTATAGCAGCTGCAATAGCTTTTGTTCCGTTTTCAGGAGCAGCCTCGTTTACAATGGTAGTTGTTGTTCCGGTATCCTCAACATTATTATCATAAGATATGTCATTTCCCGCAGGTGCTGCAAGAGCCTTCTTTGCAGGAATGAATGCGCAGGTTGCTGCAAGAGCAAATGCGATAAGTAATAATGCTGCAATTCTTTTTCTTAATGTTTTCATATCTGTTCTCCTCATTATATATAATCTGTTATCAGCCTTCTGCCGGTTGTGGTTCTTCTGCGTTCTTTTTTTTCTTCGCTGCCTCATGCTTTTCTGAAACCTCGCCGAAATATGTCGAGGTAAGCATCGTAAGTACGTATGCCTGAATAAGTGCGTGCATAAGAGTGAACAGCACGGCAACTATAACAGGAAGCACAAATGAAAGTGAAACGTAATAGTAAACAAGTTCTGTAACGAGCATTCCCGAAAGCAAAGCTCCGAAAAGTCGGAAACTCATTGAAATCGGAAGCGAGAATTCCTTAAGTGTCTTAAGAATTCCCTTGAAACCGTTTGACGTCACACCTCCCAGCATGATGATAAGATATGACGAAACGCCCATGGCTATCGCTGCATTTATGTCACAGAGCGGAGCGGGGAGCGTTATGACCTGCCCCTTCGTTCCATTTACCTGCATTCCTATAAGCTCGAATATGGTTCCTATGAAGATATAACTTCCGGCAGTGAATATATATCCTGCAACGAAATTATAATTTCCCGGGCTGTTAGTCCGAGCGAGCCCTGTGAAAAGGTCTACCCACGACTCAACAAGCATCTGGAATTTTCCCGGTATCTCTTTAAACCTCGGAACAGCAAATATTCTTATTCCGATGGCAAACAGCAGTATTGCTGCCGATACCACATACGCAGATATGAGTGACGGATTCACTTCGGCAAGTCCGAAGAAGCTCACCCTGTTATTCTCATGGAGAACCGCATCCTTCATGGTCTCCTGTATGGTCTCCTCATGTTCGGTATGACCCGTCAGGATTATGCCTACAAGAAGGAGAACTACCAGGGATATGAAGATGATCCATGATATTTTCTTTCTTTTGCTGCTCAAATACTCATCCCCTTTACCTATGGAATAATTTCTTTGTCTGATATACAGGCTCGCATGTCAGGTTGACTCCGAGCTTCTTGAAAGTATTCTCATCTACACTTGAAAGTATTACTGTTGAATGAACTTCGCATCCACGGAGCTTATCCAGCTGATCCATGGCTTTTCTTGTATTCTCATCTGTCCTTGCACATATGGTAAGTGCTATGAGAATCTCATCTATATGAAGTCTCGGATTGTGGCCACCGAGTCTTTCTGTCTTAAGATGCATGATTGGCTCTATAACCTCAGGCATTATGAGCTTGATGCTGTCATCAAGTCCTGCAAGAACCTTGAGTGAATTAAGAAGCATTGCTGAGGAAGCTCCGAGAAGCTCTGAAGTCTTGCCTGTTACTATATTTCCGTCCGGAAGCTCTATAGCCGCTGCCGGCTCGCCTGTAAGCTCAGCCTTGGTATTTGCCGCTGCAACAACAGGTCTGTCCTGAACACCGATTCCGCTCTTCTCCATGAGGAGCTTAATCTTGTCTATCTCAGCCTGCGATCCATTTCCCTTTCGGACTTCACACCGGGCTGTGTAATATCTTCTTATGATCTCCTGATTTGAAGCTGCCCTTACAGCGTCATCGTCAACTATACAGTTTCCTGCCATATTTACACCCATATCTGTAGGTGACTTGTATGGAGATTCACCGTAAATCTTCTTGAACATTCCATTTAATACCGGGAATACTTCTACGTCACGGTTATAGTTTACTGTCGTTTCACCATATGCCTCAAGGTGAAATGGATCGATCATGTTTATATCATTCAGATCTGCCGTAGCAGCTTCATAAGCAAGATTTACAGGATGGTTGAGCGGGATATTCCAGATAGGGAATGTCTCGAACTTTGCATAGCCTGCATCAACTCCGCGCTTATGCTCATTGTAGAGCTGTGAAAGACATACAGCCATCTTTCCGCTGCCAGGTCCCGGTGCTGTTACAACGACGAGAGAATGCTTGGTCTCAATATAATCATTCTTGCCATAGCCCTCATCACTTAGGATAAGCGGAACGTTGCTCGGATAACCCGGTATTGAGTAATGTCTGTAAACCTTTATTCCAAGAGCCTCAAGTCTCTTCTGATAATTCACGGCACTTTCCTGACCGGCAAAACGTGTGAGTACAACGCTTCCTACGTAGAGTCCGTATCCTCTGAACGCATCTATCAGACGAAGAACATCCATATCATAGGTTATTCCGAGATCGCCTCTGACCTTGTTCTTCTCTATATCACCTGCGTTGATTACTATAACTATCTCAACGTCTTCTTTTATCTGAACAAGCATGTTTATCTTACTGTCTGCAGCAAATCCCGGAAGTACTCTCATAGCATGGTAATCATCGAAGAGCTTTCCGCCGAATTCCATGTAAAGCTTTCCACCGAACTTTCCGATACGTTCCTTGATGTGCTCCGACTGCATTTTCAAATACTTGTCATTATCAAATCCTATTTTGTTCATGTGATGTTCCTTTCTGTTTTATAATCCCTGCGCGACTTCTCTAGCGGATGGCAGCGAATGCCATGTCTGCTAAGTAGAGCAGCACCATGATGATACCTTCGCGTCTTGAGATTGACCGGTCCTTTATACAGAATAAATAAACTATTGTACTTACGATGATCAGTATTGTCATGTCATACATCGAAGCTGAGTTCACCGCTATAGGATGGATAGTTGATGATACACCAAGTATGAGGAGCAGATTGAATATGTTTGAACCTACTACATTTCCTACTGCAAGTCCTGTCTCACCCTTACGTGCAGCAACTATGGATGTTACAAGCTCAGGAAGTGAAGTTCCGAATGCGATTATTGTAAGTCCTATAAGTGTTTCGGACATTCCGAAGAATCTGGCTATATTCTTTGAGGAATATACTACTGCCTCGCCGCCGCCGACTATAAGAGCCACACCTATGATGATGAGGAGGAAGCATTTCCATACAGGCATTGCTTTGACCTCTTCTTCTTCGATAGGATGCTTCTTCGCATCTATAATGAGAAATACTATATAAAAAACGAATATTACGAGAAGAATGATTCCTATATAACGTCTTACATTGCCGGCTACATCATACATTCCGAGCTCCGGAATCTTCATTTTAAATATCGAGCCTCCGCATGTAAGCAGAAGGGTAAGTGCCGTAATGATTATTGAGAATGGAAAATCTCTCTTTACGATTATTTCATCTACAGGAACCTTGTGAATTATGGCACATATACCCAGTACCATAAGCAGATTAAAAAGATTGGATCCGACAACATTACTGAGTGCTATCTCGTTTGATCCTGATAAAGCTGCCACTGAGCTTACTGCCAGTTCAGGTGCACTTGTTCCCATAGCAACGACTGTGAGTCCTATGATGACTCCCGGAACCTTGAAATTTTTAGCCAGTGCAGCACTGCCGTCAACGAACCAGTCTGCTCCTTTGATAAGTGCAACAAATCCGACAACAAGTATCAGAAAATTAAGTAATAGTATCATGTCTGAAAAACTCCTTCTGGATTTCCATTTAAACATGGAAACTCACCACAACATAATACTCCTATTTATCACGAAAGTCTACATCAGAATACCCTTTTACACCATATAATTACGTGGATTATTGCATTCGAAGATGTTATAATGTGATACTAGGGTCACAAGTACAAATCATACGTTTACGTAATGATTTGAGACTTAGTGACCCGCCCAAACACGAGCGGCGCAGTCATTTTGTTCGCAAAATGACGAAAGACGCGAGTGTTTAGCAGCACACAGCACATGAAATGTGCGTGCTGCGTATCATATATAAATGCTAGGTTCAAATCAGGATACATTACTATGAATAAAAGATCACTTCGTGTTTTAGAATTTGATAAGATACTTGATATGCTGTCGGATCAGGCTACTACCGCCGCAGCAAAATCAAGATGTAAAAAGATAACTCCACGTACTGACATTGAGGAAATACGTACACTCCAGCAGGAAACCAGAGCCGCATTCCTAAGACTCAGCAGGTTCGGAAACATATCTTTCTCCGGCGTCAGGGATATTACCGATATAGTCAGGGCTCTTTCCATAAAATCGCCCCTTTCTTCAGGAGAACTGCTCACCGTTGCCTCACTTCTCGAAGCGGCAGACGAAGCTATAAAGTATGGCGATAAGCTTTCGGATATTGCCGAAACAGACATTCTTTCCGAGCGTTTCTCCATGCTCTCGCCACTGACAAATGTTTCTTCCGAGATAAGGCGATGCATACCTGCCGAGGGTGAGATGGCCGACAACGCCTCCGGAACTCTCAGAAGTATCAGACGTGAGCTGGCTCAGGCAGATGACAGGCTTCACAGTAAGCTTGATAAGATAATCAAAAATGAATCGATGCGTGAAATGCTGCAGGAAGTACTCATAACTCAGAGAAACGGAAGATACTGTATCCCCGTCAGGGCTGAGTACCGTTCAAAGATTCCGGGCATGGTTCATGACCAGTCAAAGACAGGTGCAACACTCTTCGTGGAGCCTCTCGAGATCGTTTCATTTAACAATCAGATCAAGGAACTTGAAACCAAGGAATCCATAGAGATAGAGCGAATACTCGGTGAACTGTCTCTTATGACTGCCGGATATACAGAAGACATTAATTTTGATTATAAGCTCCTGACCGAGCTCGACTTCATATTTGCGAAGGCCCGTCTTGCAACTAAGATGAAAGCTTCCGAGCCGGTGCTTCGTGATGATGGAATCATAGATATCAAGAAGGGCATTCATCCTCTTCTTGCAAGAGATACAGCGGTTCCTGTAGATATAAAACTCGGAGAGGACTATACACTTCTTATCGTTACCGGTCCGAACACCGGCGGAAAGACTGTGTCTCTCAAGACCCTGGGGCTTCTGACACTTATGGGTCAGGCAGGGCTTCATGTACCTGCACAGGATGGAACCGTATTATCCTGCTTTAATGATGTTTTTGCAGATATAGGCGACGAGCAGTCGATAGAACAGAATCTGTCAACCTTCTCGTCACATATGAGCAATATAGTTTATATAACAAAGCATGCTGACAGCTCATCGCTGTGTCTTTTCGATGAGCCGGGCGGCGGAACCGATCCGGTGGAAGGTGCCGCACTCGCGATGTCCATACTCTCCTACCTTAAAGATAAGGGTGCAAAAGTCATGGCCACTACACACTACAGTGAGCTTAAGACATTTGCGATATCGGAACCGGGCGTTATGAACGCTTCATTTGAATTTGATCTCGAAAATATGCTTCCGACCTACAGACTGGTTCTGGGAGTTCCCGGCAAATCCAATGCTTTTGCCATATCGAAGCGTCTCGGACTTTCCGACAGGATCATCGAAAGCGCAAAGGAAAGGCTCGACAGTACAGCCCTGGAAATGGAGAATGCCATTACCGATCTTCAGGAACTGAAAAAAGAAACCGAGAAAGACAAACAGGCTATTGAGGCATATGAGGAAGAGGTAAGACGTCTCCGTCAGTCCCTTAAAGACAAGGAATCCCATCTTGATATGAAGAAGCAGGATATCCTTGATGCCGCAAGGGAGGAAGCGAAGGAGATCATCGAATCAGCAAAAGAAGAAGCCGACCAGGCCATAAGAGATTACAACAAATGGCTTCAGAGTCCCGGAAAGGCCGATATCTCCAAGATGGAAAAGAAGCGTTCCGAACTCCGTGAGAAAGGCAAGAAGCTTTCGAAGGCTGACAAAGGCGGCTCTAAGCCTGAAAAATCCGGCCATAAGTCGGGCGACTTCCATATCGGTGACCTTGTACGGGTAATAAGCCTCAATATGGAAGGCCATATACTTGAACTTCCTGACCAGAAAGGCATGGCACTGGTAGGTCTTGGAATCCTTTCTTCAAGGATACACATCGACGACCTTCTCATACTTGAAGATCCGGGTACTGTTTCATCCGGAAATGAAAGGAAATCGTACATATCAGCCGGCGACACGAGTTTCGGAAAGGGCTATACATTTAACCCTGAGATAAATCTTCTGGGAAAGACAGTTGATGAAGCCATAGCCGAGCTCGATAAATTCCTTGACGATGCCATCCTGGCACATGCTGAGACTGTCAGGGTTGTCCATGGCAAAGGAACCGGAGCCCTTCGTAAGGGAATACATGAATATCTTAGAAAAAAGAAATATGTAAAGAAATTCAACCTTGCCGAATACGGCGAAGGTGATGCAGGCGTTACTATAGTTAAACTGTAAAGAAAGAGGTTAAGATGGAAAAGCAAAGAATACTTATAGTTGATGATGACGAGAATATCGCAGAACTCATTTCACTTTACCTTATCAAGGAATGCTTTGATACAAAGGTTGCATATGACGGCGAGGCCGCTCTGAATATGGTGGACACCTACAATCCGGACCTTATACTTCTGGATCTGATGCTTCCGGGAATAGATGGTTATGAGGTATGCCAGAGAATCCGTAAGGTAAGAAATACCCCTGTCATAATACTCTCCGCAAAAGGCGAGGTTTTTGACAAGGTTCTCGGTCTCAAGATAGGTGCAGACGATTACATAGTCAAACCATTTGATTCGAACGAGCTTGTTGCCAGAGTCAGAGCCGTCCTCAGAAGAACAGAGACTGTCTCTGCCGGTGATGATGCAAATGAGGAGCAACCTCCTATAGATTCCAACCATACCGGTGATTTTGTGGAATACGATGGCCTCATAGTTAACATATCAAACTATTCTGTAACATTCGAAGGCAAGCCTGTTGAAATGCCTCCTAAGGAGCTCGAACTGCTCTACTTCCTGGCATCAAGACCAAATCAGGTTTTCACCAGAGAACAGCTTCTGTCACAGCTCTGGGGATATGACTTCATGGGTGATACAAGAACTGTAGACGTTCACATCAAGAGACTCCGTGAGAAGCTTAATACAAATCACAACTGGCAGATCACCACTATCTGGAGGATAGGCTACAAATTTGAAACCTTAAACCAGTAACTTACGATACACAGGAAAGGGATATGCTATGCAGCGGTCCATTCTCGACAGGATATACCTCTTCTTTCTTTTGGTACTCCTGACTTCATTTATCATCATAATCGTCATAACATCCATATCTACAAGACGAACTCTCTCACAGGAGAAGGTTGCAAACCTCCGCAGTGAGACAAAGCTCGTCGCGAATCAGGCTATAGCATTTTATCTGAACGGCGACATTACAAAGGATCAGCTTTCCGACTCTCTGCATTATTACGGAGAAGTCCTTAATGCCGACTTCTGGTATACCGATACCTTTGGACGAATGGTAGCTATATCTAACAGACAGAATGACACTCTTGATGAAGATGAGGATAAAAATGCAACGAAGAGTGATTCTGCAAAAAAATCCACTATATATTTTGATAACATCCCAAGAAACATTTATGAGGTTGATAAGAACTATAAGCTTCATGAGGAATTCGTTGAGACCGGTAACTTCTATGAACTGTATTCCTCCGATGTCGTTACCATCAATATGCCTCTTATATTCTCACAGGTGAATGAAAATGGAGAAGAAGTCAGAACCGGAGGCGGCACTCTCATATGCCACGCATCCATCACATCCGTCAACAGTCTCCTGATGAATATCTACGGTATGATCTATATACCATGCCTTTGTATAATCCTCGTTTCATTTACACTTCTCTGGCTGCTTTCCAACAGGGTTATTCAGCCGGTTAAGAAACTTTCCACAGTTGCCAAGGAATATTCTCATGGTAACTTCGGTGCAAAGACTGGAATAGATTCCAACGATGAGATCGGTCAGCTCGCCAAATCCATGGAGTACATGGCCGATGAGTTATCAAAGCTCGAACAGTACAGGCATGACTTCATTTCAAACATATCGCACGATTTCCGTTCGCCTCTTACATCCATCAAGGGATATGTTGAGGCCATTCAGGACGGTACCATTCCTCCTGAAATGCAGGACAGATATCTAGGAATAGTCTTAAATGAAACGCAGAGACTTACTAAGCTTACTCAGGGTCTTCTCGATCTGAACAATTTCGATATGTACGGACAGTACCTGAAGCTTTCTAAATTCGACGTAGCTGAGATCATCAACCCAATGCTCAATACATTTGAGATAAAATGTATCGAGAAGAATATAGCGATCTATCTTAATAACTCTGCAACGGACACTATAGTTTATGCCGATCAGACAAAGATTCAGCAGGTCATATATAATCTTATTGATAATGCTCTTAAATTCACGCCTATGGGCAAAAGAATCTTCATCACCATTACTGAGCAGGGTGATAAAATCCTGATTTCGGTTAAGGATGAAGGTATAGGAATGGATGAGAATACCATGAGAAAGATATGGACCAGATTCTATAAGGGTGATGCTTCGAGAGGTAAGAATAAGCAGAGCTCAGGTCTGGGACTTGCGATAATCAAGGAGATCATCAGGGCACATAACGAGAATATCGATGTGACGAGTAAGCCTGGAGAAGGATCGGATTTCTTCTTCACACTGACCAAAGCTTCGGCTGTTAAAATTGAGGAATAGTAGTAGACAAAATAAAAATACACGAGAAAACACGCCTCTCGGCTCCGCTTCGGACACGCAGCGGTACTAAATTCGTAAACATATGCATGTTTACTCATTAAGTACCGGCGGCCTCAGAGGGTTTCTCGTGTATATTTTTTGTCTCAATCTGTTTATGTATGTTGTGTATTATTCTCAATTTTAACTATAAGCCGTGGGCTTATGTTAAAAGACGTATTTTTGCTGTATGTGATAGCTGATAAAGAAGAGGATCGTATCGATTATCGCTTTGATCACGACTTCCGGCATGAAGGTGATGAAGTGGCAGGCGAGGGTTACGAGTCCTGCACTGGCTGCCATCTGTATCACTGCAAGAAGTACATATTTGCCGGCTGAGCTGCCGACTCCTTTCCTGCTTTCAAATACCAGCTTACGATTGATTGTATAATTGTAAGTAGCAGAGATCACTCTGGCTATAACTGTCGATATAATGATATATGATGCTATACTTCCTTTTAAGAAGTGACACAGCACTGCAAAAAGCAGAAGATCCAGCAGACACGATGAAAGTGCTGAGAATATGTATTTCAGGAATCTTGCACCCAATATCTTATATATCTTGATGGAATCAAGAAATGGATTGAAATGTGTCTGATGATTCTCTTTTGAATCATATACTGTCTTGATAGGAACTTCTATGATCGGATAATCCTTTGCTTCAAGGAGCATCCTTGTCTCAAACTCAAAACGTTCTCCCTTTACATCGAGAAGTTCTTCCATGAACTTGATCGGGATTCCTCTGAGTCCTGTCTGGGTATCTGTGACATGAACTCCTGCTACATAAGCAAAAACCTTCTCGGTTATCTTATTTCCCATCCTGCTCTTCCATGGAACATCTTCTGTATCGAAGCTTCTCACTCCCAGGATAAGATTGTCTTTACACTCTTCCAGCTTACTTGAAACCGACTTGATACATTCAACTGTATGCTGTCCGTCTGAGTCTGCTGTAACAGCACCTATAGCATCAGGAAAATGATCCAGAACGCCCTGGAAAGCCGTCTTAAGTGCACGTCCTTTTCCTCTGTTCACATCATGCTTAAGGAATATTCCACCGTGCTTTTTTATTATGCTGTCAGCTTCCTCGAAGATGCTGTCAAACTCCGGCTTGCTCCCGTCATTTACAAGAATGACCGGAGCATCCGTATTTTCATCCAGATCCTTCAGGATTGCTATTAATCTTTCATCCGGCTCATAAGACGGAATAATAATTGGAATCATATACTGATTACCTCTGAGAAGTTATATTTGAGCAGTTTATTCTTCGCCGCCATCATCTGCATTGTTAGTAGCGGCAATCATATCTACCATACGCCATGAAGCTTCATATCTTACGAAGAGATATTCACTGTCTGTATGGTCCATAACTATTTCACCTGTTCTTGTAAGATGCATAGGCTTATCAAAGCTTATTCTTACTGAGAAGCAGTCATCTGTAATACGTCTGTACTGTGACACTTCAACGTTCTTGAACTTAGGATCTTCAAGTGTATGAGGTGAAGTAAATGTAATGTCAACGCTGGTTGCCCACTGCTTAGCAAGTCCATCGTAATATGAATCAGGAATCAGATACTGGCGTACTGTTTCAAGGCCGTAGCTTGGACCTGAAAGGTCAACCGTATTGAAGAGACTCCATGTTTCAGCTATATTGAGTGCTGTTTCCTTCATGTCATCCGGAATCTCGCTCTCAGAACCGAAAGCAGCTTCGTATGTTGTACCATCCTGGGTAAAATCAACATTCTTTCCATTTTCATCTGTTATTGAAACTTCAGGCTCTTTGCTGAGAGCAGGAATCTTGTATTCCTGAACTGAAGGAATATCAATATACTCTTTTGCATTTGCAAAAAGCTCAAGATCTTTCTTTTCGCCTGTAAGATAATCACTGCTTACAGGAATTCCATTAACTGTAACAGAACATCCTTCCGGTGCCCAGATTGAATAATCTGCGAGTGAAGGCATATTCAGGAATTCAGCGCTCTTAATCTTCCAGTCCATGATGGTAAGGATACCGAAAACTGTTTTTGAGTTATATGCGCTGAGTGTAATCTTTGCTATAGCCTCGCCATCTGCAAGGATGTCATATATAGGTTCTTCAGTATCGTAGCTCTGTGCATCCTTCTCGTAAGAAAGTGTCTTACCATCAGTTGCAGCTATAAGAGCTTCGAGCTTAAGATCTGAATCTTCAAACTTACTGCTTTCTTCAGATACAAATCCTTTTGGAAGTTCTTTATTAGCAAGGCTTTCCTTGAACTCTTTGAAATAATCCTCTATCGCATAAGATGACTGTGACTTCTCGAATCTGTTCAGACATCTGTCTGCATATCCAAGGAAAAGTCCGGCACCGATAAGAAGTATAAGCGTATAAACTACACATACACAGAGGAAGTAGAAGGATGGCTTCATCTTAGCCTTACGTTTCTTCTTTCTTGGCCTTGGTCTGTCATAATCATCATAGTCAGGTCTTGGCCTTCTCGGTCTGTCATCATATCTTCTGTCGTCATATCTTCTGTCACTCATGATTAGTTACCTCCTTTCTGCTTTACGACGAAAGCATCAGGAAGTCTCCATGATGAATTCTGATAATAAAATGTAACGGATGTCATTTCATAGTTTCCATTGTAATACATACTTGATGAGCTTCCTCCATCGAGGTTCGCTGCATTTACAGCTCCATATTCCTGCATGATTGCTATAAGGTCTGAAGCAGTTGCTCCAAGGTGTCCTGATGTACCACGTCCGTCAGTAACGAGAAGGAGTATAGCACCATCACTTCTCTGACCTATCGCTGTTCTTGGGTTAGCACCACTTCCCTGTCCGCCAAGCTGACGTGGCTTTCCATTTATGATAAGCGGAACGAAATGGTTATTGGAATCAGATGCCTCGTCCTGGAAAGCAACCGCATCCCTGATTCCCTTTTCCTTAACGTAAGCTTCAAAATCTGCTGAAGATTTACCTGATATATCATCAACTATAAGAATGTTATCGTTATTAAGTCCTATTACATAAAGACCTGCAAGTCCGTAAGGATTATTGTAGGTAATCTCGCCATTCTGAACTACGACACCCATAGGTGAACCACCTGAATTACCTGTAGATACATAAAGTCCACCGTTAACTCCGGCTATAGCTCCTGAATCCTCAACGAGCTCACCAAGCTCTTTACCAAGCTTGCCCCAAGGATATGTACTTCCAACAGATACCTGTGCAGGATCTTTGATGATCATCATCTTTGCGAAGAATGAACGTCCTGATATTTCCTCTATACGGATTCCATTTTCATCGAACTTCTCATCATCCTTTGCAGTAGTCTGATTGGCATCACTTTCAGTTGCCTTGTCACTGACATTGATAAGTGTTGTATCCTGATCAACATCCATTGACTCCATGGAGTTAGTTGATACAATCTCTTCTATCTCCTCGTCAGAACATACCATATGAGCAACGAACTTAAGCTGACCGCTCTCCATGAGAGTTGTGATCAGAAGGTTCCTTGCTGCCTCTGAACTGTTTTTGATCTTGAAAAGTGTGAGATACAGAGTTCCAACACCTATGATAAGTGTTATAAGAACAAGTATCAGAAGTCCGCCTAACATTTTGAGAGCAACCTTAAGCTTGCTCTGCTTCTTCTTTTTCCTTCTTCTTGGTCTGGAGTAATTGTCTTCCATGTGAATTCTCCCTACTGATTTATTATTCTTAAATTATTAAAAATGTGCCATGCCACAATTTATGCACCACAACAAAAAGGCATTCTATGCCTATATCTTGCACATTATACACTAAAATTCACTATATGTATATATCTCATATTAATTTAAAGGATTTATAATAACCTCGGATTACATATATGAATTCGATAAAAATGAAAACAATTCGTATTGAACACCTACTTACCCTATGATATAGTAGGTGAAAGTGTTTTTGTATTATAGAAATTTTAAATAGCACAACCCAGAGGCAGGAGGAAAAGACATGGTATCAACTAAAGGACGTTACGCATTAAGAGTTATGATAGATATAGCAGAGCATGGCGAGGGCGCAAGGCTTCCGCTTAAAGATATAGCAGAGAGGCAGGGAATCTCGAAGAAATATCTCGAGATTATCATGAAAGAACTGGTTACCGCCGGACTTGTTAAGAGCGCAAGCGGAAAGAACGGCGGATATAGTCTTATCCGCCGTCCTGAAGAATATACTGTTTGTGAAATTATAGAAACCCTGGAGGGATCCCTCTCTCCTGTTGCATGCCTTGCTGACTGCAATTATGAATGCGACCGAAGAGACATCTGCAAGACCCTGCCTATGTGGACTGAATTCGATAATACTATTCACGAATTCTTCCGCAGCAAAACACTGGCGGACTTTGTTTAGGATCCGAAATTCTATCCCTCAAGAAACTTATACAGTAGCCTGTAGAGTTCCTTTGTATCCTTCTCCGAAAGCGGCGATAAGCTTTTTGAAAGTTCAAATGGAATGTCCTTACATTTCTCCTTAAGAGCATTTCCTTTTTTAGTAATGCTGATGATAGTTACACGCTCGTCTTCCTTTGAACGTCCTCTTGTTACGTACCCTTCTTTTTCAAGATTCTTCAGAAGAGGCGTGAGGGTTCCGGCATCAAGATGAAGGATGCTCCCGAGCTGTCCGACAGTAACGTTCTCCTTTTCCCACAGCACCATAAAAACTATATACTGCGTGTATGTCAGCCCAAGTGGCTTCAGATACGGATTATACGCGTTAACTATCTTTCTGCCACATGCATACATAGGGAAGCATAACTGATTCTCAAGTAAAAGCTGTTCATATTCCTGTGCCATATTAATCGTCCTCTAAATCATTCTTACTCTATAGTAATCCTTCAACAAACTTATCTACCTGATCCATCTTTTCTGTTGGTTCAAATCTTGCAACCACATTTCCGCTTCTGTCTACTATGAACTTAGTAAAGTTCCATTTAATCTCAGGATTATTCTTGTAATCCTTATCAATCTTCTTGAGCATAGCGCTCATCGCGAGAGCTGCCGGTCCTTTTCCAAATCCGGCGAACCCCTTCTGTTCTTTCAGATATTTGAAAAGCGGGATGGCTGTTTCTCCATTTACGTCTGACTTCTTCATCTGTGGAAACTGGGTATTGTACTTAAGCTGACAGAACTCATGTATCTCATCGTCTGTTCCCGGTGTCTGCCCTGCGAACTGATTGCAGGGAACATCGATAATCTCAAACCCTCTGTCATGATACTTTTCGTACATAGCTTCAAGGTCCTTGTAGTGAGGTGTAAATCCACAGCCCGTAGCAGTGTTTACAACAAGAACCACCTTTCCTTCAAATTCCTTCATTGATATCTCTTCGCCTGCAGCTGTCATTACGCTCTGATCATAAAATCCCATGATATGTACCTCCTTTAGAAATGAAATGTTGTTAACTATGTTTTACCAAATTATATTTGACCAAATGTATTTTGTCAACCTTTTTCTTTTCTCAATAGGATAATATGATCACAAGTCCCATTATTTCAAAGTCGATATTATACTTCAACATAGGCTTTACCTCCCCACAAAAACAGTGTATCCCAAATGATTATTTTGCGACAAAAAAATGTCGGATGTCATCTTTTGAATGACACCCGACTTTCATTTCATTTTCTAATTAATTCTCACTTGCGAAAAGTGGTGTTGAATAATATCTGTCTCCACTGTCAGGAAGAAGTGCAACTATAACCTTGCCCTTGTTCTCAGGCTTCTTTGCGTATTCGATAGCACCGTAAAGAGCTGCTCCTGAAGATATACCTACAGAGATTCCTTCCTTCTTTGCAAGAAGCTTAGCTGTCTGGAATGCTGCTTCATTCGGAGCCTTGAATACTTCGTCAAATACATCTGTATTAAGAACATCAGGTACGAAGCCTGCGCCTATACCCTGAATCTTATGAGCGCCTGCGTGACCTTCTGAAAGAACAGGTGAATCTGCCGGTTCAAGTGCAACTACCTTGACATTTGGATTCTGCTCCTTAAGGTATTCGCCGGTTCCTGTTACAGTTCCGCCTGTACCTACACCTGCTATAAAAATATCTACATTTCCATCTGTATCCTTCCAGATTTCAGGACCTGTTGTAGCCTTATGAACTGCAGGGTTTGCAGGATTAACAAACTGTCCAGGAATGAACGCTCCTTCTATCTCCTGTGCCAGCTCTTCTGCCTTAGCGATAGCGCCCTTCATACCCTTTGCGCCTTCAGTAAGAACTATCTCTGCACCATATGCCTTGAGAATGTTTCTTCTCTCAACACTCATCGTTTCAGGCATTGTAAGGATTGCACGATATCCCTTTGCTGCTGCTATGGCAGCAAGACCGATACCTGTATTACCTGATGTAGGCTCGATGATAACTGAACCTTCTTTGAGGAGTCCCTTCTCCTCCGCAGCCTCGATCATCGCCTTTGCGATACGATCCTTAACACTTCCTGCCGGATTGAAGTACTCAAGTTTTACAAGAACTGTAGCTTCAAGTCCGAGTTCCTTCTCAATATTAACTACTTCAACAAGCGGAGTATTTCCAATAAGCCCGAGTGTTCCCTTATAAATATTAGCCATGTCTTTTTCCTCTTTCTTTTTTATTTTTATATTCAGTTTATATCGCATTGAATGCATTTTCAAGGTCTTCTATGATATCAGCAATATTCTCTGTACCGATTGAAAGTCTGATAGTGCTCTGGAAGATGCCCTGATCAGTGAGCTCTTCCTCTGAAAGCTGTGAATGTGTTGTAGATGCCGGATGGATAACAAGACTCTTCACGTCTGCTACATTTGCAAGAAGTGAGAAAATCTTAAGGTTATCTATAAACTTCCAGGCTTCATCTTTTCCACCCTTAATATCAAATGTAAAGATAGATGCTCCACCATTCGGGAAGTACTTCTCATAAAGTGCATGATCAGGATGATCTGCAAGTGATGGATGGTTAACCTTTGCAACCTTTGGATGATTAGAAAGGAATTCTACAACCTTCTTTGTATTCTCTGCATGTCTCTCAAGTCTGAGTGAAAGTGTCTCAACACCCTGAAGAAGAAGGAATGCGTTGAATGGTGATATTGTAGCACCTGTATCACGAAGAAGTATAGCACGGATATATGTTACGAATGCTGCAGGGCCTACTACATCATAGAATGATACGCCGTGATAGCTTGGATTAGGAGCTGCTATATTAGGATACTTTCCGCTTGCGCTCCAGTCAAACTTTCCGGACTCAACTATAATACCACCGAGTGTAGTTCCGTGACCACCGATGAACTTTGTAGCTGAATGAACTACGATATCTGCACCGTGCTCGATAGGTCTTATAAGGTAAGGTGTACCGAATGTATTGTCTATTACAAGTGGAAGTCCGTGCTTATGTGCTATTTCAGCAATAGCATCTATATCAGGAATATCACTGTTTGGATTTCCGAGTGTTTCGAGGTAGATAGCTCTTGTGTTCTCCTTGATCGCGCCCTCAACTTCTGCAAGGTTATGTGCGTCTACGAATGTTGTTTCAATGCCATACTGTGGAAGTGTATGTGCAAGAAGGTTGTAGCTTCCACCGTAGATAGTCTTCTGAGCTACGATGTGACCGCCGTTTGCTGCAAGAGCTTCAATTGTATATGTGATCGCAGCTGCTCCTGACGCAAGTGCAAGTGCTGCTGAACCGCCTTCAAGAGCTGCGATTCTCTTCTCAAGAACATCCTGAGTTGAGTTTGTAAGTCTTCCATATATGTTACCTGCATCTGCAAGTCCGAATCTGTCGGCTGCATGTTTGCTGTTATGGAATACATAAGATGTTGTCTGATAAATCGGAACTGCCCTTGAATCTGTTGCCGGGTCTGCCTGTTCCTGTCCTACGTGTAACTGAAGTGTTTCAAATCTGTAATCGCTCATTTTTTTGTTCTCCTTATTCTATATTTTAATTTATTGTTTTTATGTTTTTTGTGAAGATCGTGTTTTAAATGTATCGTTAAAATGTATCGTTAACGGGTTTAAAAAACCCGGGAGTTTTTATTTTCCTCCCGGGCACATGGCTTTCTAATCAGTGATACAGCAACATCGTGCTGTTAAGAGGCATGTAGGTAAGCGTCCTAACGCCCCAGCCATATGGTATGCCCGGGAGTTCTGCATTCGACAACAACACATCATGTATTCTTTTTTTAATGCTGTAAATGTAGTCATTTCCTTTTGCCTCCTTTTTGTATTTGTTCTTATCTCTTCTGAACATGGGTGCATGATATCATCATTCACCTACCAAGTCAATAGGTGTAGTCATACCTAAAAACTGTCGTTGGTTATAGCTTTTACCTATAACCCAGTAATGCCTTATAAAACATAATTTTGTACAGCAAAAAACAGCCCGAATCTTTGCGATTCAGGCTGCCATATCTTTCATTATTATCTTGAACATTTATAGAGAAGATCTTCCCATCTTCTATCAACCTCTGCCTGGTACTGAGCAAGAAGCTCTTCATTTTCAGGCTTGAAGAGATGCTTGAAACGTCCCTGCGGGCGAAGGAAGTCTTCTATAGGAAGCTTATTCTTAGGCTCATAGTTAAGTATCCACTTACCTTCCACTACTTCGAAGAGTGGCCAATAGCAGGTCTCAACTGCAAGTCGGCAGATCTCCATGATGTTAGGAGTATCATATCTCCAGCCTCTTGGGCATGGTGCCATTACATTCAGGAATGCCGCACCCGGAGTATATATTGCCTTCTCTGCTTTAACATAAAGGTCCTTCATTGTACTTGTAAATGTACTCTGACCAACGTAAGGGATATCATGTGCTGCAATTATGCTTGCAAGATCCTTACGATTCTGCATCTTACCTGTACTCTCTGTTCCTACAGGAGTTGTAGTAGTATCTGCATACATAGGTGTAGCAGACGAACGCTGGATACCTGTATTCATGTAAGCACCGTTATCATAGCATACATATACAAGGTCATGGTTACGCTCCATTGCACCTGAAAGTGACTGAATACCTATATCATAAGTACCACCGTCACCACCAAATGTGATGAACTTATATGTATCATCTATCTTACCGCGCTTCTTAAGTGCATTGTACGCTGTCTCAACACCTGAGAGTGTTGCGCCTGCACATGCAAATGCATTGTGTATGTAGCTGTCTTCGTAAGCTGTATATGGATACATGAAGGTTGATACCTCAAGACATCCCGTTGCATTTCCGATAACAGCATGATCCTCTTCCTTTAATGCACGAAGGACTGTTCTGACTGCTATAGAAGCACCGCAGCCTGCACAGAGTCTGTGTCCCGGAGCAAGTCGTTCCGGTTTATTCATTACTTCTTTGAATTTAAAAGCCATCCTACTTCTCCTCCCTGCTTCTCAGTCCTATGTACTGATACTGCTCAACTTCTTCACCTGCAGCAAACTTCTTCAGATCATCATATACCTTCATGGCATCTTCTTCTGTGTAATCACGTCCGCCTATACCATAGAAGTAATTAAGAACCTTAGAAGTAACTCCTGCATCCATAAGTGCAGCCTTTGTCTCTGTTCCAACAGGACCGCCCATACCGGAGAAGCTCTCTGCACGGTCAAGGATTGCAACTGCCTTGGTATTCTTAAGAGCCTCAGCTATCTCCTCACCAGGGAACGGTCTGAAGACACGGATTTTAAGAAGTCCTACCTTCTCACCCTTTTCACGGAGAAGATCAACTGCATCCTTGGTATTTCCTGCTGCTGAACCGATGATGACTATTGCATATTCAGCATCATCCAGCATGTATTCCTCGAAAAGCCCGTACTTTCTTCCGGAAATCTTCTCGAATTTCTCACATACATCAAGAATCACCTTCTTCGCATTCTTCATAGCGATTCTCTGGTTCATCTTTGTTTCCATATAAAATGGACTGTTAGCGTAAGGTCCTATAGCCATCGGCATCTCTGAGTTGAGAAGGAAATTTTCAGGCTTATAGTCACCTACGAATTCTCTGACTGTATCTGTATCAAGAGTTTCAATATTCATAACTGCGTGGCTTGTTATGAAACCGTCCTGACATACCATCATAGGAAGCATTACATCAGGATGCTCTGTTACAAGGTAAGCCATGATGAAGTTATCATATGCTTCCTGGTTAGTCTCAGCATATACCTGAAGCCATCCTGAATCCCTTGCTCCCATACTGTCTGAATGGTCGCAGTTAATATTAATAGGTCCGGTAAGTGCTCTGTTAACAAGGCAGAGTACCAGAGGAAGTCTGTCAGATGCTGCTATATAGAGTTCCTCCCACATGAATGCAAGTCCGCATGAAGATGTTGCAGTAAGAGCTCTCGCACCTGCTGCTGAAGCACCTATAGCTGCACTCATGGAGCTGTGCTCTGATTCTACAGGTATGAATTCTGTATCTATCTCTCCATTTGCTATGAATGTTGAAACCATCTGAGGTATCTCTGTTGATGGTGTTATAGGAAATGCCGGCATGACATCAGGGTTTACCTGCTTAATAGCGAGGGCAACCGCTTCATTTCCGGACATTCTGTCTCTTTTGCCTGCCATTTACAGCCCCTCCTTCATACTTATTGCTTTGAAGCTGCAGACTGCTGCACATATGCCACAGCCCTTGCAGTGATCATAATCGAAATCCTGTCTCTTGCCGTCTTCAACCGGAATGCATGAATCCGGACAGCAAGGTGCACAGAGAAGGCAGTGAACACATTTCTCCCAGTTCATTACAGGGGTTTCTGTACGCCACTCACCTGTCTTGAATTCTGCAGAGCCACCGCCGCCATATATCTGATTACCCATAGTAATATCCTGATATGGGCTCTTTTCATTTATCTTTGTAAGATCTGATTTCTGTGACATTACTGCACCTCCTCGAAAGCTCTTCTGAGAGCCTGCATATTGCCTTCGATAACCTCAGGCTTCTTTGCGAACTTATGCTGGTAGGATGCTTCCATCTGGCTAAGGAATTCATCCTTCTCCATGATATTTGCAACCTTTACTATACCTGCAAGCATAGGAGAATTCGGGAAGTATTTTCCGAGAGTCTCCATAGATATCTTTCTTGCATCTATGGTATATACCTTACCTTCATATCCATTAAGGAGTGATACGATCTCTTCCTTTGATTTCTCGGTATTTATAAGAATACCGCCATCCTTTGAAAGTCCCTTCGTAACATCTACAGAATGAAGAAGCGTTTCATCTACTACTACAACATAGTCAGGGTAGTAAATGTTTGAATGTGCTCTTATCTCAGTATCGCCTATTCGGTTGTAAGCTGTAATAGGTGCGCCCATACGCTCCGGTCCGTATTCAGGGAATCCCTGAACATACATGCCTGTGCTCCATGCAACGTCAGCAAGTAAGAGAGCCGCTGTCTTGGCACCCTGTCCGCCACGTCCATGCCATCTGATCTCGATATGCTTCCTCATGATCTACTCCATTTCTTTTAATAATTTCGGTCAAAACCGCGCTATGAGCCACTATTATAGCACATTTTCGTGATTAGTAAATAGAAAAACGCCGTTCTTTTAAGGTAGAACGGCGCTTCAGACTGTAAACAACCGGCAGAAAGCTGGTTGTTTTTTTACATAAGTGGTGCAAAAACCCTGAGCAGTGAATTGAAAACTCCTCCTATGAGTGAAGTTCTTACATCGTCCGGTTTTATCTTCCTGCTCACCTTGAAGGTGGCTTCGGCATCACGTTTTACTTCCATAACTGCACTGTTGTTTGAGAAATAAACTGCATTCTCAAAATGCAGGAAAAGACTCCTGTAATCAAGATTGACAGTACCGACTATAGCCTTCTTATCATCGCTGACCATACATTTTGAATGGATGAATCCGGGCGTATATTCGTATATATCAACCCCGGCCTCATAGAGACGTCCGTAGCTTGCTCTGGTCAGTCTGTAAACTACTTTCTTGTCAGGAATACCCGGTGTAACAATTCTGACATCCACGCCTCTTCTGGCAGCTATACAGAATGCATCCGTGAGTTCCTCGCTCATGATGAGGTATGGTGTAAATACATAAATGTATTTCTCTGCCTGATTTATCATCTCGAGATATGCATTTTCGGAAAGAGTAATGTCATCATACGGCTCATCGCCATATGGCTGTACAAAGCCTTCACCCTTGAAACGTCCGCCGTGATATGCATGAGGCATATAATTCTCGGTAAGGCGGGTCTTGAGTGCCTTTGATTCATAAAGCCTTCTGCCTCTCGGATTAAGAGTATCCCACATGGTAAGATACATGAGAGTCATGCTCCATACTGCCTCACCCTTGAGTCTTATTCCGGCATCCTTCCAATGTCCGTAGGGCGAATTGATATTCACGTATCTGTCAGAAAGATTTATTCCGCCGGTGAATGCCTTATAGCCATCCACTATAAGCATCTTCCTGTGATCTCTGTTGTTCATAACGAGCGAGAATATTGGAATAACAATATTGAATCTGTGACAATGGATGTTTTCGTGCAGATCACTCAGCTTCTTGTCATAATTGATCGGAAGATATGCTGCACATCCCAAGTCATCGTACAGAATCCTGACCTCAACACCTGCCTTTGCACGTTCAACAAGAGCATCCAGTATATGCTTCCATATCTCCGCATTTTCTATAGTGAAATACTCAAGGAATATGAAATGTTTCGCACCCTTTATCGCATACATCATCGAATTGTAAAGGCTTTCTCCGGAGCTGTAATAAGTTACATCCGTATTCTTATACACCGGATAATTCATCTCATTCATGAGATAACGTGATGTAGCCGCTGCTCTCCTGTCAAAGGCTTCCATCTCGTCTATTACAGTGCTGTCCTGGATGGAATACGCATTATACTTTTTCTTTGCAGGTTCGGCATTCTTTCTGTAACGATAGCCCTGCTTCTTATCGCCGAAGAACAGATAAAGCGGTACTCCTATAAAAGGCACAATAAGAACAAGTGCGATCCAGCCGACCTTGTACTCCTGAGTCTCGTGTGTCGAGTTCATAAGGAATACAGCGAAGACTACCGCCGCTACCTCAAGAACCACCGCCAGATACTTAGCCATCTCTACAAGCTTTAGGTAATAGAGCACGAGCCAGATTATCTGAAATATTATGAAAATGGCCGTAATATAAATACGGCTGAAGATTATGTTCTTATAGCGTTTCATTTACGAATATACCCTACTTTTCATAATCAATATCAATGCCCATTTCACGGAACGTCACCAGAAGATCATCAAGTCCGGTGAAAACAATCCCCGTCACACCGAAGGCTTCCGCGCCCTCGACATTATCCTGTCTGTCATCTATGAAAATGGAGTCAGCAGGATCAATATCATATCGCTTAAACAATAGTTCATAGAATTCAGGTTCTGGCTTGACCATAAGCTCATAGCCTGAGATTACTGTTCCGTCAGAATACTGATTAAAAGTGAATTTCTTCCAGTGGATATCAGACAGTCTCTTCGGATAATTTGACAGTATGTAGATATTATAACCCGCATCCTTTATGGACTTGAGCAGACCTTCCGAATAATCATAAGGCCTCGCGATATCCTCGATATGCTCCCAGAAAAGGTCTATCTTTTCGGCATATTCCGGCATGCGTTCCTTGAAGTAGGCCGGAGCCTCTGCATGATCTCTTACACCTCTGTCCAGATCCTTCCAGAAATCAGTCATGACTACATTGTCCACAAAGAGTTCTACCTCTTCAGGTGTGAATCCGAGATCCTTCATATAAGCCCTGTATCTGAAATCTGCCAGAACCCATCCAACATCAAATATTATATTCCTGTACTTCTTCATATATGATACCTTTTCATAATTCTTCGTGCCTTGCGCGATGCATCCTCGCCTCACCCGGGGCATGATTTTTTCAAACACGTGCATATTATAACATGTAAACAAACTACTATAAAGCACAGAACAAAATAAGACGGCTCCCACGTCGGCCGAATGCCTTATGAGAACCGTCTTATTTCATGTCAGTATGCGACTTTATTTATCTGCCAAATACAAGAGTAAATATAGTTCTGTCGCCACCGCCGATACCTTTATCACCAGCAAGTGTTGTAGTCATAGTAACGAGTGTCCAGCCCTGAGCTGCCATCTCGTTTAATGTGTCATCGAGAAGATGAAGATTCTTTGCATCATGACCGATGAATTTTTCCTTTAGAACTACCTGTTTTGAAATATACTGCATAACTATGCCCTCCCTTAACAAATATATATACCGCATAGTATTATACATCAGCCTTCGCCCTCTGTATACCCTTTTCAACGAATCCCCGTTCTGTTCGTCTTGCTCCCCTCCGAGTCTTCCTGCTCCCGGTGGCATAATAATCCTCCAAATAAATACATAGGGCATCATACCCTGCGTATGATGCCCACAATTTCTTTAAGTCTCTCGTCGAACTCAGGATAGAATTCCTCTTCGTTCTTTGCTTCATATGGTTTGCTGTAAAATGTACTGAGTATCGAAAGCATTATGACTTTTGCATTCTCCTCATTCTCGGCATAACGTGCCTTCTTCTCAGCAAACTCCTTAAAATTATGCCACTTACGGATGAAGCTTTCGTACTGCTCCAGATTCTCTGTATCTATCCATTTGCTGACCTTCACTTTGGAACGGTTCTCGGAGATACATTCATTTTTCTGCAGGAAATACTTAAACTTTCCACCCTCATAAACTCTTCCGAGCGGGAAGAGGCGGCATATTCCCGGACGTATGGAATGTATGGTACAGCGTCCTTCTTCCGACAGGAACTGGCATCCCACAGGAATGTCATGAACTACAGGCTCATCGCTTCCGTTCTCATATATAGGTGCTGACTTACCCGACATTCTCATGTGCGGCTGTATAAGTCCGTCCACAAGACTGAGCTCCAGCTCACGGAATATAAAGCTGTCAAAATCCCGTCCGAGACCATGCGTCAGCCTATATACATCAAGAGGATCAAGAAGTATGGACTGCCCCATGTCCGAACTGCAGCATTTGCTGCAGCCGTGACATTCATGGCAGTCCGCCTTAACCATATCATTTAATTCGTACAGACGTCCGTCTGATATTTCATTTAAATCAACTTCTCTTATCATTATTTTCCGATCAGCTTACTATCTTCTCTTACCCATGAGTCTGAGCAGTTTAAGGAAGAGGTTGATGAAGTCAAGGTAGAGGTTCATAGCGCCCCACAGAGCGAGAACCGTCACACTGTAACCCATATTGTTAGCAGCAAGCTTCTTGATCTTCTGAACATCATAAGCTGTAAGTCCGAGGAATATAACAATACCTATGATGGTAATTATATAATCCAGACCTGATGAATGAAGGAACAGATTAACCAAAGATCCAAGAATGATACCTATAAGACCTATAAGACAGATACTTCCTATACCTGAAAGGTCTTTATTTGTAATCTTTCCAAAGAGTGCCATACCACCGAACAGTGCTGCTGTAATGAAGAATACCTTGGCGATAGATGCACCTGTATAAACAAGAAGTATTACTGAAAGTGTAAGACCATTCATTATTGCATATAATCCAAAGAATACAGCTGAAAGAACAACATTATTCTTCTTCATGCAGCCTGATGCTATAAACGCTACAACAACTTCTGCTATCAGAAGTCCGATAATAATTGCCGGACTCTGGAACATTGCATATATCAGTCCTGAATTTACTGTTGCAAGTGCAACGATTCCTGTAACCAGAAGTGCTATGAACATATACATAAATGAACCGGTAAGAACATCTGCGAATGGAGCAGCTATGCCCATTCCGCCTGTACCTGTCATTCCGCTTCCTGAATTACCATAAGGGCCTGTATAACCATATGAATCCTGACTGCCTACATTTGCAAGTCTGTTGAGAGAATTCATTGCACCACCGTTACCGTATGGGCTTCCGTTCAGCATTGTACGCTCTGCTGCAAGACGTCTCTGCATATCAGCCTCTGCATACTGAGCTGCATATGGGTTGCCAACCTGCTGACCATACTGATTGGTCATCGGAGCTTCATATCCCTGTGGTGCACCATATGGCTGCTGTCCCTGAGCCTGTGCCTGCTGGAATATGTTAGGGCTCTGTCCGCCCTGTGGCTGACTGTACTGATTCATCTCTGGATGATCTTCATAATAAAACTGTGACATTTTTTAACCTCCTTGTCAAAGTTCCGCCGCCTGCCCGTACATGCACATCCGTGCATGCACGGCACTGCGGCTATCTGGTCGTTTCCTTCGTAAACGGCCTACTAAGTTCCGCCGCCTGCCCGTACATGCGCATCCGTGCATGCACGGCACTGCGGCTATCTGGTCATTTCCTTCGGAAACGGCCTAATAAGTTCCGCTGCCTGCCCGCACATGCACATCCGTGCATGCACGGCACCGCAGCTATCTGGTCGTTTCCTTCAGAAACGGCCTACTAATGGTGGAACAAACGAATACCTGTAAACGCCATGGCGATGCCATACTTGTTGCAGGTCTCTATAACATTATCATCTCTTATTGAGCCACCCGGCTCAGCTATATATTCTACACCGGAGCGGTGTGCTCTTTCAATATTATCTCCGAATGGGAAGAAAGCATCTGAACCAAGTGAAACACCCTTATTGTTCTTAAGCCATTCCTTTCTTTCCTCTCTGGTGAAGACTTCCGGCTTCTCAGTGAAGAAGAGCTCCCATGTTCCGTCGCGGAGAACATCATCATAGTCATCGCTTGTGTAAACATCTATGGTATTATCTCTGTCCGCACGCTTGATGCCTTCCTTGAAAGGAAGGTTAAGTACCTTCGGCGCCTGACGGAGGAACCACTTATCTGCCTTATCGCCTGCAAGACGTGTGCAGTGGATTCTTGACTGCTGACCTGCTCCGATTCCTATAGCCTGCCCACCCTTAACATAGCATACAGAATTGGACTGTGTATACTTAAGAGTGATCATTGCGATAGCAAGATCGATCTTTGCTGATTCAGGAATCTCCTTTGCATCTGTCACTACATTTCCAAAGAAGTTATCATCTATAACAAGTTCATTTCTTCCCTGTTCAAATGTAATGCCATAAACATCCTTCTGCTCGATCGGTGCCGGAACATAATCCGGATCAATCTTTATAACACAATAATTTCCGTTTTTCTTCTGCTTAAGGATCTCAAGTGCTTCATCTGAATATCCCGGAGCAACTATTCCGTCTGAAACCTCTCTCTTAACAAGTCTTGCTGTATCAGCATCGCACTCGTCAGAAAGTGAAATGAAATCACCGAAGGAAGACATTCTGTCTGCACCTCTTGCTCTTGCATATGCTGATGCAAGTGGTGAAAGATCACCGAGATCATCTACCCAGTAAATCTTCTTCTCGATATCAGTGAGAGGAAGTCCTACCGCTGCACCTGCCGGTGATACATGCTTGAATGAAGTTGCTGCAGGAAGACCTGTAGCCTTCTTAAGTTCCTTTACAAGCTGATATCCGTTAAGAGCATCCAGAAGATTGATATATCCGGGGCGTCCTGAGAGAACCTCTATAGGAAGCTCGCCTTCCTTCATGAAAACTCTTGATGGCTTCTGATTTGGGTTACATCCGTACTTTAATTCTATCTCTTTCACTTTTTACCCTCTTTTCTATTAACTGTTTTTGTTCACGATCTTTGTCTCATACTCTCCACTTTCAAGATCGATGAATCTTGTGAAAAGTGAAACCTTGTTTTCTTCATTAAGAGCATTCCATACTATATCTGTAAATGTATCGAGATCATCTACTGTGATATCAACAGGTGTAGGCTCGCCCTCATAGCTTGGAAGCGGATTGCCGTCACCCATGTAAGTATGAATGAAATGTCCCTCGCCGGCCTTAGGATTATCATATGAGAATGTAAATCTGAGGCACTGATCAGGATCTCCATTGTTTGACTTAAGTATAGACATCTCGTATGTATAGTCATCATCCACATGAAGAACACCTGATATTCTAGGTGTATAGTTCGGAGCATCCGGCTCGAATTCGCGATTTCTGAGAGATTCTTCAAATGTATCGCCCTGCTCCATGTTCTCATATATAGTATCGGTCTGATCACCATTTGTAACTATCGTATCATTTCCGAGAACCCTTACAGGTGCATATATGATAAGGCTTGGATCCTCAAGCTTTGATGGATCAAATGCCTCAGTCCTTATGCCTTCACCCTCTGTAACAAAAACTCTGTTACGGCTGTTACTGCTTCTTCCCATTATGAAATACGCTATGGCAGCTTTCTTTCCATCAGGGGTTCTTCCTATAACTATGCCCCTTCCCGGATAACTTGTTCTGCCGATTTCCTCTGCAAGATTTACTTTCTGCATTTTTTAATCCTCCCTTTTCTTTCCCCAGAAGAACAGCGCTACCGTTCCGGGTCCTGTATGTGCTCCTATGGTTGCCCCGATAGGGAATATCCTTATCTCCTTAACCTTAGGGAATTTTTCTTTTATAAGATCTACTACAGCCTGTGCATCATCGTAGCATGCAGACTGAGACAGGAAAACCTTGCCGTCATAATCGTGACCATTGTCTGCAAGTTCTTCCATCTTCTCAACTATACGTTTTATAACCTTCTTCTTTGTTCTGATCTTCTCTCTCGGGATAAGTCTTCCCATATAATCAACATTCAGAAGCGGGCATATATTCAGAAGATTTCCTACGAATCCCGCTGTCTTTGAAACTCTTCCGCCCTTTATATAAAATGTAAGGTCCGAAGAGAAGAACCAGTGAATCAGATTCAGCTTATGATCTTCAGCGAACTGATAAGCTTCATCAATAGTCTTACCCTCATCTTTCAGGTCGGCAATCTTATCTACAAGAAGGCCGAAGCCCGAAGATGCAGCAAGCGAATCAACTATATATATCTTTCTGTCCGGATATTTTTCTTCAAGCATTGATTTTGCGTTCATAGCCGAATTTACAGTTCCGGAAATACCTGATGAAAGTGAAAGGTGAAGTATATCCTTTCCCTGTTCCAGATATTTGGTGAAATGATCTACGTAGGCAGCCACGGAAACCTGCGAAGTCTTACTCTCTTCGCCGTCTATCATTCTCTGATACATTTCCTCCGGCTTCATGCTCTGCCACATGTCATCCTGATACTCAGTCCCGTTCAGAGACATTGTATGGCTGACATAAACAATCCCTCTCTCCTTTGTATATTCATCGGTAAGATCCGCCGACGAACTACAACTTACAACATAATCTGCCATGTTAAAACCCCTTTAAACTATTGTATATTTACAGTCACGCACTTGATGTATATTTTACAATATACGCATATTTTTGTAAACAAAAGCTAGCTATTTAGAAATGTATCGATTTCTTCCAGATACTTCTTTCCCAAAGCACTGAGCTTCATATTCTTTCTTACGATATAACCGACCGTCATCTTCTCATCCCCCTTAAGAGGCACAGCACAATAATCCGCACCGTTCAGTTCCTCACAGATGATACCAGAACATATGGTATATCCATTGAGTCCCAGCATCAGGTTCAGGCTTGTCGCACGATCACATACCTTGATCAGCTGTCTGTATTTGAAGGTCGGAAGCATCTCCTCTGAGAAGTAAAATGAATTATTATTACCCTGTTCAAATGTAAGGCACGGATAATCCGCAAGCTCTTCAAAAGCAATGCTCTTCTTACCTGCCAGAGGATGTGCCTTATGCATATAAACATAGGCATCACAATCGGCTATCGGGTGGAATTCCAGTCCGCCTTCATCGAACATCTTTGTCAGAACCTTACGGTTGAAATCATTTAGATACAGTATTCCTATCTCACTCTTAAAGCTTCTGACATCCGCTATAACATCTGCAGTCCGTGTCTCATATATAGCAAATTCATATTCGTCCATGCCAAACTGCTTGACCATTCTTGCAAATGCATCGACTGCAAATGCATAGTGCTGACACGAAACGCTGAAATGCTTCTTCTGTTTCTCGCCTGTTATATATTTCTGCTCTATAAGCTCATACTGATCTACAACCTGCTTGGCATACCCCAGGAACTCCTCTCCTTCCGGAGTCAGTCTTATACCCCTGTTATTCCTTATAAAGAGCTCTATTCCCGCTTCCTCTTCGAGCTCTCTGATAGTTGTAGAAAGAGATGGCTGTGAAATGAAAAGCTTCTTTGCCGCCTCATTCATAGAAGCAGACTCAGCCACGGTAATAACATATCTGAGTTGTGTAATAGTCATCCGAAAACCTCCGCTACGGTTTTTCCTTTCATTTAAAAATGAAATTAATATCCGCCATAACGGGATTATCGGCTATTTCGATACATTTTTCAAGAAGCAACGTTGGTTTATTTATATTACATATGAAGATGATATGCAAATGTATCGCGCAGGCCTTTGTAGAAGTCCGTATATTCAATAATATCCGGGTATTTACTTACATACATATTTGATTCAGCCTTTGTCATAGGATAAGGAAATGGAATGCCCCTCTCATCTGCTTCCCTGACTGTTATATCTATCCGTTCAGTCTTCACACCAAGACATTCCCCGGAGATTCCGATGAGCACCTCAGCCAGTCTGTCATAGGTAAGAATCCCGTCACCGACCAGATTTACTGCCTCTATGTCATTTCTTTCAAGCAGTGCCATTATTGCTCTCGCAACATCCCTTACATACACCATCTGAAAGAAGCCATCCGCGTCGCTGACATGAAGAAACTGAGAAGCGTTAGCAATCCATTTGAAATACATGCTTTCTCTCGGAGCATAGCTTCCTTCACCATAGATAAACGCAGGACGTACGGATGTCGGAATTATTCCCTTTTCCCTGCTGATTTCGGCAAGTTCCTTCTCAAGCGCCGCCTTGCCAAGTATATATGCACCGGCCTCACCGCCAAAATCCCTCGTTTCAAAAGGCGCATCCTCATCCAGCTCCTTCCCGGTTCCACGCACATATACATCTGTCGTACTTATGAAAATGTAACGCATGCCTTTAACGTCACCCGGAATCGCTTCAACTATCCCCCGGATATCACCCGGCTGATATGCAGCGAAGTCTACTATAACATCGTATACATTTCCCAGTGTCTCCACATCATGCCTGTCGCAGATTATCGTCTTTACTCCTTCCGGAGCCGGCATTCTGCCTCTGTTAAGTAAGGTCAGTTCATGCTCATCTTTGGCCATATCTACGAACACCTTCCCAAGGAAGTATGTCCCGCCTATTACTAATACTCTCATTTTTCCTCCTGACCCTTATGAGGGTCATCTTCTATTTTTAAACTGATATTAAAAATATATCCAGAATTGACTATTTTTATATGGTCATTACTATTGTATAATCCGTGTCGGTTCATGAGAAAATGAACCAGACCAGAATAATTATACAGAAAGGCTATAGTATTATGAAGAGAATACTTACGATCCAGGACATTTCCTGCCTGGGCAAATGCAGTACAACAGTTGCTCTTCCAATCATATCAGCCATGGGTGTAGAGACTGTCATACTTCCGACAGCTGTACTCTCAACTCACACAATGTTTAAGAATTTCACTGTGAAGGATCTGACTGACGAGCTGATACCGATTACTGAACACTGGAAACAGGAAAACTTTCACTTTGATGCAATATACACCGGCTATCTCGGATCTGCCGAAGAGATCGATATCGCTAAGAAGATATTCGATACATTTGGCGGAGATGATACAAAAATCATCATAGACCCTGTCATGGCCGACAACGGAAAGCTCTATCCGGCTTTCGATGAGAATTATGCAAAGCTGAACGCAGGTCTCTGCGGTAAGGCTGACATCATAGTTCCGAATATCACTGAAGCATGCTTCATGACGGATACTGAATATAAAGAAGTTTATGACGAGGCTTATGTTAAAAAACTCCTGGATAAGCTCGCTAAGCTTGGATCAAAGATTGTTATACTGACCGGAGTATCCCTCAGTGACGGCAACACCGGACTCTACGGATACGACACAACTACCGGACAGTACTTCATATATCAGAATGAACGCATAGACGCATCATTCCACGGAACAGGCGATATATTCGCAAGTGTATTCACAGGCGCCATCACAAGAGGCCTCAGCCTTGAAGCTGCAGGAGCACTTGCTGCCGATTATACAAAGGATACTATCAAGGTTACTCTTGATAACCCTGAGAAGCCATGGTACGGAGTTGATTTCGAAGCAACTATACCTCTGCTTGTTCAGAAACTGAGCGAAGCGCTTCATCAAGAAGCCTGACCGCATCCGGTATATCACTTACCGGAATACTTGAATAATTCAGGAACAGCACTCCCCGTCCCTTATTTCCATCTTTGTAATATTGAGACAGAGTTGCCACCCTGACCCCTGCTCTTAGAGCCGCTTCTCTTATGGCTTCATCAGAGCAGTCCAGGTTTATGTCAATAAGGAGCTGAAGACCCGATCCCCGTTCCCTGACTCTAGCCATGCCAAGGAATACTGATTTATCCAACTCGGAGAGAAGGACTTCCCGCTCCTTTTTATAATACCTTCGGAGTCTGTTGATATGACTAGCGAAATATCCCTCATTTATAAATTCTGCAACTATATTCTGCTGGAAGTTGGACACTGAACAGTTATAGAATCCAAGTTTCTCATGAAACTCCCTGGCCAGTTCATCCGGAAGTACCATATATGCTACTCTTATGGTCGGAGACAGAGTTTTAGTAAATGTATTCATATATATTACTCTTCCGCTTCGATCCATTTGCATGAATGTAGGCATAGGAGTCCCTACCTGCCTGAGTTCGGAATCAAAATCATCTTCTATGATGAAACGGTTTTCTTTTGCCTCGGCAATTCTGAGCAGTTCATATCTTTTGCCTGCGAGCATGCTTTCGCCTGTCGGAAAATGATACGTAGGTGATATGTGAAAGATATCAGCATCTGATTCCGACAGTTTCTCGGTATCAATTCCATTTTCGTCAAACGGAATATATACTATCTTCACGTCATTTGCTTTATAAACCTTGGAAATCTTTATATATCCGGGATCTTCAAGAGCATATATCTTATCTCTTCCCAAAAGCTGAATGAGAATCCCGTACAGGTATTCTGTGCCTGCGCCTATAACAATATTATCAGGATTCACATTCATTCCACGGAATTCCCAAAGATGCCCTGCTATTGCGCATCTGAGCACTCTTGTCCCATGAGGCGGAGCCGGATTCAGTATATTCTGACCTTCTTCCGCAATCACCCTTCTGGCAACCTTTGACCATGTAGATAAAGGAAAAAGCTCATTTACATTACGGTTACTGGTAAAGTCATACCTTATACCCTCGTCCTTTTTCTCATATTTAGAATCAGAGACTTCCAAATTCAGTTCCTGATCATTCCCGGTTACTATATCCAGCTTTTCAACATAGAACCCACTCTGAGGCTTGGAATATATGTACCCTTCAGAAACAAGCTTCTCGTAAGCATTTTCGATAGTTATAACACTGACTCCGAGATTTTCAGCAAATTTCCTTTTTGAAGGCAGCTTCATCCCCGGAGTCAGACGTCCTGTTTCTATTTCGGACTTAATACGCTTATATACCTGCAAATATAAAGGCTTTTCGCCTTCTTTTCCGAATAGTTCTTTTTTCACTTTTCTAATATCCTTAAGATACTTATCCAATAAACGAAATACTATATTCTTTCTCAAATGTATCGCCCGGGACAAGAGTGTTTCCATATTCTCTTTCCTCAAGCTTTTTACTAAAGTCCGCTCTGTCAGCACGTCCGTACCAAGGCTCGATGCAGACAAATGGAGCGTGCTTACCAACAGGTGACCAGATTCCGCACAGCGGAGCCGTGAAGCTTACCTTTACAAGGCCTGTTCCATCCTTCTTTGAGACTGTCACCTCATGAATCTGCTCATTCTCCAAGATAAGAGCATCCTCACTGAACAGCTCTGCAGACATAGGAAGTGACCCATCAGAACCTACCGATACTTCCTTTACTCTGTCTGTGAGAGCGCCTTTATCATTCAATACATTTACCTGTAATGTTTTATCTGTATCAAGTATAAGAACATCTTCATCGCTGTTACAGTTAAATGCCGGGTGAGCCCCAATGGAGAAGTACATGGTTTCATCTCCAGGATTAGTAACCTTCCATATAACCTTGATGTCTCTGTCCTTAAGGACATATCTGATTGATAGCTTAAATGCAAATGGATATTTAGCCAGAGTTTCTTCATTCTCAGTCAGAACAAAGAGTGCTGTATCATCACCGAAGGCGGCCTTCTCCGCTGCACTTTCCTCTACTGCTTCAAAATCCATATCACGGGCAAATCCATGCTGACCCATTTTATATGTCACGCCGTTATATATGCTCTCTCCATCCACATACTTTCCAACAACAGGGAAAAGAACCGGCGATGTCCTGCCCCAGAACTCAGGATCTGCCTGCCACATATACTCATATCCTGTCACATTATCAACTACTGACTTCAGCTCTGCTCCGTGAATAGCTACCTTCGCAGTAAGCTTTTCATTTTTCAATATAACCATTTCGCCACCCCCAAGGTCAGGTTATGAATTACTGTTCAACCGTTTCTTTTTCAGCTTCCGCTTCTTCATTAACTTCTGTTTCTTCTTTAACTTCCGTCTTCTTTTTCAGATGGATTTTGTCAAAAGCAAGAGGATATACTCCCAGCATAACAAATACTATAACCGCATATCTGAAGACACGGAATGCAAAGCATCCAAATGATTTACCATGCAGGAACTCATCACTGAAAGGAAGCTTCATTCCTACATTCAGAACAAGATAGATTATCAGTCCACAGAGTATACGAAGTATGCACTTAGGTACACTTTTTGTATTCTTGAAATTAACGAACTTCTCCTCAAATGGACAAGCAAGGAAGAATCCTCCCATTATTCCGAGTGCTGTAAAGTAATCGTTAGTCCTTACATAGAAGCAGCCTATAGCTGTTACAATGAAGATAACGAGATGAAGTATCCATCTTCTCTTTATCTTCATCTGGAGTATAGTCATTCCAAAGGTAAGTCCTACACCTACTGCCCATCCAACAAGAACGTCAGTAGCATAATGAACTCCGAGCATAACTCTTGAAAGACCTACCAGGAAAGGAAGTACGAATCCACATATAACGAGGAATTTATGTTTCTTCATATATGCTATGGTACCGTACACTGTTGCGGCATTCATGGAATGTCCACTTGGAAATGAATAGCCCTGAGCTACTATATCGTCTATCGGAGCATCACTTTCAACCGCTCTTATACATTTGATAGCCTTATGATCAAAATAAGGTCTTCTTCTTAGGAATATTCCCTTGATAAGAGGATTCCATGCTACAGCTGCTGTAACATTTGTTCCCATGATCTTTCCGAATTCCTTATCATAGCACCAGTATATAAATCCAAGTATAAGTATCATGAAGAGCTCTTCACCAAGCATTGTCATGATAGTTGCAAGAACTCCTCCGAAGCTTCCCATATGAGCCTGAATCCATTCCTGGAGCGCTACTTCCCATTCAAAATAAAACGTGTTACCCAAGCCGGTATTCCTCCTTGTTGTGAACCTTTATTATACAAAAGAAACAGTTATGACCTTCTGGGTCATAACTGCTCTGTAGTATTTCAGTTTTAGATCTGATGCCTTACCACTCTGTACTCATCACCATTAGTGTAATAAGGGCATTCCTTATAATGATTTGCAACAAGTCTTGCAAAATCATCTTCATCTATATCCATGTCGCATATATAGCCTTCGTAATCATCATCATAAAAGTAATATGCACATGTATCGCAAGACGCTCCCTGCATTTCCTACCTCTCAATCCATGCTGCCCGGTGCCGGCTACACGCTGCCCCGTGCCGTGAACCTCAATCGATGAACCATCCGCCTATGGCGTATGTCGCCGCTGCGCGGCTAATGTTCATCGATGTTGTTTACAGCACCTGTACCAGGCGTACATGCACTGATACTCTTACAGATGCAAGCATCTGTGCATGCACGTCCGGGCAGCTACCGTTTATTCTACATGTAGTGATCCAAAGACTCAGCAACCTGCATGAGTTCATTCATGATCTTTACAGCTTCCTCAGCCTCGGAATTACTGTTAGTTCCTATAGCGTAAGCTTCCTCAGTATTTGCAGCAACTTCCTCACTGAATGTTGCAATCTGAGTGATGCTGTCTACTATGTTGTCATTTGCAAGAAGAATATCATCGATACTCTTACTGATGCTCGATACATTTTCACCAAGTGCATCCATATGTTCCTGGATATCCTCGAACTGAGCACCGGCCTTCTCTATATCCTTCTTTTCCTGAACTGAAGCCTCGAGAACCTGAGATACGCTGACCATAGTCTTCTCAGTATTCTTATGAAGCTCTTCAACTATATTCTGAATATTCTCTGTAAGTGTTCTTGTCTGCTCTGCGAGTATACGGATCTGCTCGGAAACGACTGCAAATCCACGTCCTGCCTCACCTGCACGTGCGCTTTCGATAGATGCATTAAGTGCAAGAAGGTTAGTCTGGTTTGATATAGCGAAAATCTGGTTTGTTATAGAAACAACCTTGTCAGTATTGGCCTTGAGAAGCTTCATCTCCTCACTTACCTTGGTATTTGCTTCCTCTATGATGCCGGACTGAACAGTAAGCTCTTTCATGGATGCCTGACCGTTCATAACTGCAGCAAGACTTGTCTCAGCTTCCTTCTGCATCTTCTCAGAGAGACTCTTTGTATCAACGATCATGTTATGAATGTTGTTTGTCATCTCTGTCTGATTCTCGATGCTGACAGCTGTTGATGAATTGCCTTCTGCTATCTCATTCAGTGCTTCTGCTGTACTTGCTGTACCATTCTGAAGATTAAGTATTATATCATTGGCGGAAGATGTTCCTTCTTTAACTTTTCCGGCTATATGAAGAACATCCTGAAGGAGCTGGGATGCTCTTTCTCTTTCAGAATTGATAGTAAGTAGCTTCTTGATATTGATTCCATTTGAAACCTTGGTTCCAAATGATATCGCAAATCCGAGAAGTCCAATACTTGCAACCTGAAGAAGTACTGTTGAAGAATCTGCAACATTTCCTGATGGCATATGTCCGTCAATCATATACTTGCAACAGAATCCAAGATTCATTGCAAATACAAATATACTGGTTCGTGCTATAAAAGAAAAATCAGAATATAAAACAAGCACTGCCAGTAACGGAACTGCCATAACGAATACGAGATCATTGCTGGCGCCGATAAACATTATAAGATACAGCACGCCGTACGCGACGACCACTATGTGTCTCAGACTGATGCTGGTCTTATCACGGAAATATATACCTGCTACCATCATTAAAGCGATCACGGCTGCGACAGCAACAATACATGCAAACGCCCATGTGATATCTCCCCTTCTGGCATCATTCAGATATCCGAATGCCAGAAGTAACGACGCTATCGCGCATACCATAACGACCAGTCGGTTGACTAACTCAACCTCTTCCTGCTGGTCATAAGCTTCACCACTGCCCTGCATTTCATAATTATCCATGTAACAATTACCCCCATTTATAGTGATCTGGACACCTCAGCACATGCCTCCATAGCATCTATGAGACCTGCACGGAAACCTGCTTCCTCTAAAACCTGTACTGCGGCTATGGTCGTACCTGCCGGAGAACATACCATATCCTTAAGTTCTGCCGGATGACGTCCTGTCTCAAGAACCATTTTTGCGCTTCCCATAACAGCCTGAGCTGCAAATGTGTAAGCTTTATCTCTTGGCATTCCGAGCTTAACTGCCCCGTCAGCCATAGCTTCAATCATCATGAAAACGTATGCAGGTGAACTGCCTGATACAGATACAACTGCATCCATGAGTTTCTCCGGAATTACCTCTGCCTTACCGAATGAAGAAAGGAGCTTCATAGCCTTTTCAAGATCCTCTTCCTTGACCGCCTCGTTAGGACTTACTCCGGTCATACCTTCACCAACAAGAGCCGGAGTATTAGGCATGGTCCTTATGAGCTTAAACGTTCTTCCGAAAGCTTCCTTATACCATTCAAGAGTCTTGCCTGCAACTATGGATATGATAATCTTATCATCCGTAACTATGTCCTTGATTTCCTCAACAACTACCGGTATGACATTCGGCTTAACTGCGAAGAATACTATGTCCGAATTATCTATTACATAACTGTTACTCTCAACTACTTCTATTCCAAAAGTATCAGAAACCAGCTTTCTTTCCTCGCTTACAGGTGAAGATGCAACTATATCTCCCGGTGCCATGATTCCTCTCTCAATGATTCCACCTATAATAGCTCTCGCCATATTGCCGGAACCTATGAATCCAAGCTTCATTTTTCTGATACCTCCTTAGTTCATATACATACACAGCTATTATATATGTTTTTGGCAAAAAAATAAAGAAAAAAGCGCATGCAGACTTATTTAATCTGCACGCGCTCTGCCTATGGAAACCAATCCAAGTATACTTGAAACAGCCATACCTGTCAGCGTCATATTCTCACTTATGAATACGGGCAAATGTAACGCCGACGGAAGTCCCGGAAAATACGAACCCATGATGCCGAAAATACCTCCGCATATTACCGCCGGAATCCATACATTTACTCTTATCTCTCTTTTTCCATAACACATTATAGCAATGAAAAGTGGAAATATGATCCCCGATGTATATACAGAGTATGCACCACTGAGGAGCGATATTATATCTCCGTTTCCCGATATCGCAAATGCCATGGCCAGCACCCCTATAACTGCAACAACGATCCTTGTAAGTGCAACACTCTCCTTCTTCAGTATATCCTTAACAAATATCGAAGCTGCATTGACTATACAGGTATCAAACGATGACAGTATAGCCGAAAGAAGTCCGACCGCCAGAAGAATCTCTACCGGGAGTGGCAGCATCTTCAGTATGAAGAACAGAACCTTCATATCACCAAGTTCATCGGGCGGTACATTTCCTTTTGCCCAAAGCCCTATAAGAGCTACGACAAACCCAAATATTATAAGAACTATACCGCATATAAGAGCAGCCCTCTTTGCCACTTTCTTATCCTTTGATATGAAATTCCTTGATATTATGTCCGGTCCCAGGAAGTATACTCCTCCGATAGTGAAGAACTGTGTGAAAAGATTCTTAGGAGTGTAGCTCTGATTCAGGAGTTCTATATTATTCATCACATTTCCGGAAGCATCTTTCTTCACAAAGAAAAGATAGATAAATGCCGCTATGATTCCGATCAGAACAAGTATCATCTGGATAAAATCCGTCTTTACAACTGACATCTGCCCGCCGATCATCACGTATAGAAGAACTGCAAATGAAGCGATGATGAACAAGGCTGTTCCACTATTTCCTGTAACAAATGTAAGGAAACCGCTCATTGCCACCAGCTGACCGGCAATAACACCGATCCAGGAAATGACTATGATGAGTGACAGTATCATCTCTGCCGAACCGCCAACTATCCGTCCCGCCATATCCGGAAGTGTGTCAGCGTCTATCTCTCTGACTTTTTCTGAAATTAAAAATGACTGAAGGAGAAGCCCTATGCCGCCGAAAGCCAGCCACCAGAATCCGGGAAACCCAATACTGTATGTGGTGTCTACGATTCCTATGGTCGATGAGGCCCCTATCATGGTAGCCAGAAGAGTTCCCACCGTCATGAGAAGCCCTTGCTTCTTTCCTGCAGCTATGAAGTCTCGAAATATCATGTCCTGCTCTCCTCCAGTCATTCTGACAGTATATCGGACAACGGAATCCCGATCACCGAGCCCCGTTTACCCAACATCCGAAAGAATATCACACATAGAAACAACAGTCAACCAAAATATATATTTGGGTTGACTGTTGACTTTGTTGAGGTTTACTGTTTTCTTTTATCCTACGACTGAGAATGCTTTATTCTCAGCATTATACATATATATCCTTTCGGAGAGTACATCTCTGATTCCGCTCAGACACTTCCTTATTGCTTCAACTGATATTGAACCCTTTGCATGAAGACGCACTTCATTTTCACTTAAGAATACCAGATAGTAATTTCCACCGAACAGCTCCGCCATCCTTTCCCCTACTCCCGGATAGAATATGGCAACTGCACCATCACTGTACGCTCCCGTAGTCATAGTAGGAACATCATAGTTTTCCAGACGAAGCGGATTATCTTCCTTTCTCATAAAGTCTGAATCTATCAGCATGGTCTTTGAAACTCTGTTCAGGCTGCCCGGGAAAAGAACCGGCGGAAATCTTTTCCTTGTATTATCATATGCCTGCTCCCATATGAGCTCCTCTGATTTTCCCCATACATCTATCAGCTTCCGCGGGATTACCGCAAGTCCGACCCGCCTTTCTCTGTCCTCTTCCTCTTCGTAGATCACTGCATATATTACCTGGTATATATCTCCAAGCCGTCTTACTATCCCTTTATTCCTGATGGATAACCCTTCATCAGGGCTGATTATGCGAACCAGCAGCCTCTCCTTCATGAACTCATATTCAGGAAGCCTGTCCAGAGCACTCTGCTTTCTGATGTCTGCAATGAGTCCTATATTTTCCTCTATAATGTCCGAAACCGCTTCCCATCCATCATACCTGTATGTGCTGTAGAGGCTCGCCAGCTCAAATCTGCATATACCTCTTCCGCTTCCTGCTACCAGATAATCTCCGATCAGAATATCTGATTCTACACTGTGGTACCTTTCATTTGCTCCTCTCACCATAAGCCGTTCTGCTTCATCATCCGGTTTATAACCGTTTCTGTATAGTTTTACCGATGATCCAGTAATCCCCGATATTCTTAAAGACTCGCTTATCTTTCCTCTGAGGAGTTCGATAAAGTCTTCATAATCCATTCATTTCCTCCTTTTGTTTATTCGGCCGTATGGAAATACTAACACCAAAGTCGTTCCATTTTCCACACAAAAAAAGCTATGCTTTGTTGCACTCTAAGCAAAGCATAGCTTTCCGGGCCGCAAAGTTTCACTGTGAGTGAAACCCGCCCTATACAGTTATTATCTCTCTTTCGAAAGCTTCTTCATTGATGATAGCTCTGTAACGGCTGTTATATATCTTCACATGATCGTCTGAAGTCTTGGTATCGATACCATTCTTCGAAACGATACGTAGATTCAGGTCACAACTGTGAATATATACTCCGGTGTTTTCAGACTGTCCACCGAATATATATGTCTCATCGCTGTTCACAGTCACCTTGAGCGAAGACTTCATGAGCTTCAGCTTGGTTCTTCCTCTGAAGCTTCCGAGTGAAGTTGTAGAATCCGAACCGATATTGAATACTGCACCGCAGTTATCTATGATTATGTCTGCAGTAGCTTTTCCCTGATTTCCTACTATGGTAGTATTATTGCCGCCCGCATAACAATTAAGGTGAGACTTGGATATGCGGATTCGCGCTTCATTTGATAGAGAACCTATACATACTCCGTTCAGAAGGGATACATCTAAATTCATCTCGCAGCTCTCAACAAGAATATCAGCTCTTCCTTCAAATGAGCCTATTCCCACTCCATCATCACCGTTCAGATTGATATTGAAGAGTCCTCTGTGTATTCTTACCTCTCCGCCAAGTCCGGATCCTATTCCTATACCACTCTTTCCCGTAGATACGATTTCTATCTTTCCATCCTGATAGAATTCCAGTCTTCCATGATGAGATCTTATATTTCCACCAATGCCGAAATAATCATTATCTCTGAGTTCTATGGTCAGATTTCCATCACCCTCAACGGATAGTTTTGAGCCTTCCGGAACTCTTATTCCACCGCCATGCAGGTAGTTGTCACCAACTAACGTGAGTATTATGTTCGTATCCTCGGCCATCTGTATTACAGGCTGGTTATCTTTATTGGAGAGCGATACATTTTCAAGAGTAATCGACCCCTCATAACCATTCTGTATTTCAACATGAATATCCGTTTTAAGTCCCGGATTACCGATAATATTAATATCTCGGTATGCAACCTCTGCATTTGTTATAAGAATAGTGTTGCAGCCCTCACGTTCGAGGTTACTGAGAAGAATACGGTTGGTTCGTCCTGCAACATATACCTGATGCTCTTCATTTCCTGCATATTCTTCGTAATAACTCTTGATTTCAGAAGCTATCTTGGCATCGATAGTCTTCTTTATCTCAGCCATCGGTCTTGCTGTGTAGTAACCCTGTATAAGATCTGCTCCAAACCCTATGACTGCATGAAGCTCTTCCGTTGTTTCTATGCCTTCGGCAAGAGCAAGGATATTATTGTTATGACAGAATTCTATAACCGACTTAACGAAGTGCTGCTTAGGAATACTGTTCTGGATATCCGAAAGAAGTGATCTGTCAATCTTAACATAGTTAGGCATATATCTAAGAAGATTACTTACATTCGAATAGCCTGTTCCATAGTCATCTACCGCTATTCCAACACCGAACTTGGTGTATTTTTTTTTCATTATCGCAAGCTCGTCATCTTCAATCTCTGCCTGCTCAGTAAGTTCTATAACAGCTCTGTCACCGATCATCTGAAGGAGTTCATTGATCTTTTGGCTGTCCTCTTCACTTAACCTGCTGCCCGGAATACTGTTGAAGAAAACCTTCTTTCCGGCAAGTTCCTTCTTTGTTTCTATAAGTCCTAAAACATTCAGGAACGTGAGCTTCTCTACTTCATCAATCCTTCCCATCAGATATGCGTATTTTATGATATTCAAAGGAGATATAGACTTCTCAGTATCTGAACGCATGAGCGCTTCATACGAGAATATCGAACCATCCGTAGCACTTATGATAGGCTGGAAGTAATACTTGATCTTATTATTATCAAGTATATCTCTGACCAGTTCCATATTCTCTTTATCCTGACCTGACAAAGCCCCTGATACAGCAACTCCCTCAGGAGTCTTTGCATCACCTTTGTCAGTTATCACAAGCTCTGTCTCAGAGGTCGTCTCCTGTTCAACAGTTGTCCGGCTAAGGCATTCCAGTCCCCTGGATACCGTTTGAATCCACAGTCTGTCTGCTTCAGAATAACTCCTTGGTTCATCTCCGAAGCTGATAACTGCATAGCCATAGGAACGGCTGCCAAAGTTAACAGGAAGGAAGATATATCCGGCAGGTCTGTCCGAATCAAAAGGAACCGGAAGCATATCAACTGAAGGGAAGAATACATCCTCCCCAACCCTGCTGATCTTCTTTTTATCCTTATAATACTCTATAGCATGGAGCATAATCTTGCTGAAGCCCGGGCGGAAAGAATTAGGTTTCTTCAATCCACCATCAGAGAGAATATCTCCGTTCAGACAAAGGTGAAATGAATCGACATCCTTAATCTGATAAATATATGAATAGATAGTATCAAGCAATCCATGAAGATCTGTTGCTTCCATGAAATCATCCTGGATACAGTTATGTATTGAATAGAATGTCTCATCTGAGATATCTGTTGTCCAGGTCTTTCTTCTGACATCCGAAAGTGAAAGCGGAAGATCCGCTGACTCACATCCACAACTGGTACCCATGAAGAAAGCAGGCTTTGGATGTGCATCCTCCACAGGCTTATCCTCAAAAAGGTTCATTACAGAAACAACTGCGTGCCTTCCGAATTCCTCTGAAGGAATAAATGCCGATGTAAGCGGTTCAGGACTTGTCTGTGCTTCAAGACTTCCATTGTAACCTGTAACAGCTACATCCTCAGGGATCCTGATTCCATTTTTAACAAAAGTCTCGCAAAGTCCTATGGCCATACAGTCATTTGCGCACGCAACAGCCTCCGGCAGATCATCCCTGTTACGGAGCAGCTTGTCAGCACAGAAAGAACCGCTGGTATACCAGAAGTCACCATCAAACATCCTGTCTTCCCTTAACGGAAGCCCATGATCCTTCATTGCCTGCTTATATGCTTCCATACGCCGGATGGAATGCATATGCCATTTCTTACCTGTAAGAAATGCTATATCCTTGTACCCGTGAACTTCGATAAGATGGGAAACGGTTTTATATATAAGATCATAACCATCGGTCCAGATGACCGGGAAGTTCTTGCTTTCCCTGTCTATAACCAGAACAGGCCCACTGAAGTTCTTTTTGATAGTATTCTCTAATTCTTCTGCAACACCCGGAGTCTGAATTGAATCACTGAGAATAACTACGGCATCAAATTTGTCGTAGTTAATAAGATTATATATATTTGAATCACCAAGTTCTCTTTCTCTGGAATTCTGGTATTTAATGAACATAGAAAAGAGACATACGTCAAAATCGTTGGCGTATGCTTCCTTAAGAAAACCCCTGACAAATTCACTCTGATACTCTTCGTCACCCTGCCCGAGTAAGAGCGCAAGTCTTCTTCTTGCCATTTTAACCTCCGTAAAACCTTCTATGCTGATTTTACTAGATTTTCCTTTAAATTGCTATTGATTTTTATGTAAAATATACATATTATCAATTATATATATTGCACAGTAAAATTCGGCTTTACGAGCCGTTACATTTAGTTTACATAAATCAGATACTTGAGGAGGGCGGCATGAGAAAAATAGATGAATATAAAAATGATATATCGGCGGGCACTTTAGATGAAAGACTCGCCGATATTTATTTCTCTGACGATGAAGTTTCATACGAGAAAGACAGATATATAAAAGCACTGGACTCCTTCAGGGAGATATTCGGCGACAATCCTGTCGAGCTTTACAGTGCTCCGGGAAGAAGCGAGATATGCGGTAATCATACAGATCACCAGCACGGTGAGGTTCTGGCAGCTTCAATAAGTGATGACGCCATTGCTGTCGCAGGCAAAGCTGAAGGATCTGTCAGAGTTCTTTCTGAAGGCTATGATATGATCGAAGTATCTCTTTCCGATCTTTCAAAAAAGGATGATGAAGAAGGAACGACCGCAGCCCTTATCCGCGGCGTACTCTACAGCATGTCCGAAAGAGGTCACAAAATAGGCGGCTTCGATGCATTTATCACCAGTAATGTTCTCGGCGGCTCAGGTCTTTCATCCTCAGCTGCATTTGAAACCATCATTGGTTCTATAATATCCGGACTCTACAACGATATGACCATCGACCCTATAGAGATAGCCATCATCGGTCAGTACGCTGAAAATGTTTACTTCGGTAAACCATGCGGCCTTATGGATCAGATGGCCTGCTCAGTCGGAAGTCTCTGTCATATAGATTTCGCTGATCCTGAGAATCCTGTTGTCGAAAGGCTTCTCTTCGACCTAGCATCTCATGGATACAGCCTCTGCATAACTGATACCAAGGGGTCACATGCTGATCTTACTCCTGACTACGCCGCTATTCCTCTTGAGATGAAGGATATCTGCTCATATTTCGGAAAGGAATATCTGAATGAGCTGACTCTGCAGGATATCCTCTCCAACATAAAGGAGCTCAGAAGTGCCACCAGTGACAGGTCAGTTCTGAGAGCGATACATTTCTTTGAAGAATGTTCGAGGGTACGCGAGATATGTGAAGCCATTAAGCAGAATGATATGGCAGGTTTCCTCGATGTTATAAAGGCATCAGGCGATTCCTCCTTCAAATATCTTCAGAATGTTTATCCGAATCATGACATACGTAACCAGAACGTTTCCGTTGCACTCTGTGTCAGTGATGTTGCCCTAAAGGATAATGGTGTAGCAAGAGTTCACGGCGGCGGTTTTGCAGGAACGATTCAGGCATTTGTCAGAAATTCTGCTGTAGCTGACTACAAAGCAGCCATGGACAACATATTCGGAGAAGGCAGCTGCAAGGTTCTGAACATCCGTAAGTACGGCGGCATCCGTGTATTCTAAGCATTCACATATACTTCAATTAATACAGCTGAATAAAAGGGGAATAACTATATATGGAAAAACTAATCTATGAGCTGGTTAATTACGGCCTGGCAAACGGTCTCATTGATGAGTCCGATAAAACTTATACTGTAAACAAACTTATGGAATTCTTCGGAATAAGCGACATAGCCTCCGAGGATTCTTATGATGTGCAGAGCGGACGTGAGCTTCATCTCATACTCGAAGATATCATGGACGAGGCAGCAAAGACCGGACTTCTTTCTGCCGATGCAACAACCAATGAAAAGGACCTTTTTGATACTAAGGTGATGGGACTTATAACTCCCCCACCATCAGTGGTTCAGAGAAAATGGAACGCTCACCTGGGCGTTTCCTGCAAGGAAGCAACTGATTTCTACTATAACTTCAGCAAAGCAACGAATTATATACGTACTGACCGCATCAAAAAGGATGAAAGATGGTCAGCTGAAACCGAGTTCGGCTCAATAGATATAAGCATCAACCTTTCCAAGCCGGAGAAGGACCCACGTGATATAGCAAAGGCAGGACAGGCCAAGAAGTCCGGATATCCGGCATGTCTTCTGTGCAGGGAGAATGAAGGCTACGCAGGAACCATGACTCATCCGGCAAGACAGAATCATCGTATCATACCGATACAGCTCTGCGGTGAAGATTACTATCTTCAGTACTCACCATATGTTTACTACAATGAGCACTGCATAATCTTCAACAAGGAACACATTCCTATGAAGATTGATAAGGCAGTCTTCCGTAAGCTCCTTTCCTTCGTAGGACAGTTCCCGCACTACACAGCAGGTTCAAATGCCGATCTTCCTATAGTAGGAGGTTCCATACTTTCGCATGACCACTTCCAGGGCGGATGCTATGAATTTCCTATGGTAAGAGCTCCTTACGAGAAGAATTTCGTTATAAAAGGATATGAGGATATCACTGCCGGAATCATCAAATGGCCGCTGTCGACTATAAGGCTTCGCGGTACTGATATGGAGAGAATTGCGGATCTGTCCGACAGAATACTCGGTCTCTGGCGAGGCTATACAGATGAAGCTGCCTTTATATTCAGTGAGACTGACGGCGTGCCTCACAATACCATAACTCCGATAGCCAGAATGCGCGATGGGCAGTATGAGATTGACCTTGTTCTTCGTAACAATATCACAACTGATGAACATCCTATGGGAGTTTATCATCCTCATCAGGAATATCACCATATCAAGAAGGAGAATATAGGGCTTATAGAGGTTATGGGACTCGCCATACTTCCTGCAAGACTTAAGACTGAACTGGCAGAGATTGAAAGTATAGTCGCAGGCGCTCTCGAGTCCTGCGATACACTCCCTTCGGATCAGAGTGCAGATTTCTATTCTACACTTCGCAAGACTCTTTCCGAGAATGAAAAAACCGCCTCACACGCTGACTGGGTAATGGAGTCAGTCATGAAAGACGGTATAAACAGTTCAAATATACATGATATCCTGAGGCAGGAGGTCGGTTCTACCTTTGCCAAGGTTCTTGAATGTGCCGGAGTTTACAAATGCACCGACGAAGGCCGCGAGGCATTTATGAGATTTATTGATACAATATAAAAACAATATGAATACAAATCGAGGCAGCCTTTTGGCTGCCTCTTCCATCGGAATGACAAGACTTGAACTTGCGACCTCTAGACCCCCAGTCTAGCGTTCTACCACCTGAACTACATCCCGTATTATGAAGCAGATTACACCAAGCGTTAATCTGCTTTATTTTTGTGTTCTTTTCTGCCCTCGAGCATGAACTTTCGGGCGATGTTGATTCCGATCTTATAAGGAAATGGACGGAGCGCCTTATCAGCCTCCTTCAGCTTCTTCCTTATCTCGATATGCTGAGGACAATGCTTCTCGCAGGCGCCGCATTCTATGCACTGAGATGCGAATGCAGGTTCCTTTCTGACGCCGACAAGTCTTGCAAATTCAAACCTGGCTTCAGTCTTTCCATCCGAGAACATATTGTTGTAGCATGCAAATATTGCCGGTATATCAACTCCCTTAGGACACGGCATGCAATAACGGCAGCCTGTACAGCCAACCTTCGTCTTGTCCAGAAGTATCTGCTTTATCTCAGCTACAAGCTTATGATCATCCTCTGTAAATTCATTCTCTTTAACATCACTTGCTATACGGCAGTTCTCTTCTATCATTTCTATGGTGTTCATACCTGACAGAACAACCGTTACTTCAGGCTGATTCCAGAGCCATCGAAGTCCGAGCTCTGCAGAACTCCAGCCTCTTCCGCTCTTTTCCAGCTTATCCATGGCGTCACCCGGAAGATTTACAAGCTTACCTCCACGAAGAGGTTCCATGATAACAACAGGAATGCCTTTAGATGCTGCATACTTAAGTCCTTCAACACCTGCCTGAGTCGTCTCATCCACATAGTTATACTGTATCTGGCAGAAATCCCAGTCATAGGCATCTATAATCTGCTTGAACATTTCTGTATCACCATGATATGAGAAACCGATATTCCTTATCTCACCGGAAGCCTTCTTCTCTGCAATCCATTCTTTGATGCCAAGCTTTACAAGATTCTCCCACGCAACCGTATCTGTAAGCATGTGCATGAGGTAATAATCTATATAGTTAGTCCTGAGCCTCTCCAGCTCTTCATTGTAATACTTATCTATTCCCGCTCTGTTTCTTATCATGTACTGAGGAAGCTTGGTTGCGATATTCACTTTCTCTCTCACGTTATTACGCTCGAATATCTCCCCGACAGCAACCTCACTGCCCGGATATATATATGCGGTATCAAAATAATTCACTCCGAGTTCTATAGCACGCATCAGCTCTTTCTCAGCCTTATCGATGTCTATAGAGTTACCTTTTTTAGTGAATCTCATGCAGCCATAACCAAGAAGTGATAGTTTTTCGCCTTTTCTATCTTCTCTGTAATTCATACGCACTCCCCTATTACACATTACCTATATCGGGATTATATCACATACCCCTACTCAGCGTCTTCCTCGTACGTTCCATTTATGTACTGCTGTATAAGTTCCTTGTTCTTCTCGAGATCAGGAACAAGCACTGCCATTCCATTTACAGTCTGTGCACTGTATGCACCGTCAGCAGGAATTATATAACTCTTTGTATCACTGCTGAGAAGTACAGGAAGGGCACATCCCATCATGCCGCTTGTTTTTACGTCAGTAGCTATGCTCGGAGCCGCTGCATTAGCCATCCTGTATCCACCTATAAGATGTCCGTGCTTAACCTTGCTCATAGCTGCCGATATAACATTTCTCTGTCTTGCTGTTCTGTCCCAGTCGGAGTGACCTACATATCTCATACGAGAGTATGCAAGAACCTGATGTGGATTAAGTCGATTCATACCTGCTGTAAGATGCCACTCATCAACTCCTGAAGCCCCGTCATCTGCATAACCGAGGCCCTGGTTTGTATTCATATAGTCAGCCTCTTCCTGTGTCAGTTCTATATCCAGATCACCAATGGCTGTCATAGCCTCAAGGAATCCCTCGAAATCAACCTCAGCATTTCCATCTATTGTGATACCGAAATTCTCTTCTATAGTCTTGTCCAGAAGATCATATCCACCAAATGCAAACGCAGCATTGATACGGTTTCCGCCGTATCCCGGTATCTGAACATATGTATCTCTCATGATTGAAATAAGAGTTACTGTACGCTTTGTCTTATTGATAGAGCAAACTATCATACTGTCAGAACGCTGTCCGCCCTGACCTTCTCTGGCGTCCTGTCCGACCAGAAGAATATTCACTATATTTCCGGTCATGGAATCAGGCCTCTTGGAAACTTCTGTTTCAAGAGTATCGAACTTGCTCACAACACTGTGGATCATAAGGCCGCCGACCAACCCGAGAATAAGCAAGATAACAAGAATCGCTACAAAGAAGTTCCTTACAGGATGCTTCTTGCGGCCTCTTCCGGCCTTTCTTCTTATCCTCTTCTCTTCTCTCTCAGCCTCACGGTCAGCTCTTCTTGCTTCCTCACGTTCCCTGCGCTCTGCTTCACGTTCTCTGCGGACTTCCGCTTTACGCTCTGCCTCACGCTCAGCTCTCATTGCTTCCTTACGTTCAGCCCTTTCTCTTTCGCTTCTTCCTGATCTTTCTGAATCTCTGTGTCTCTGACGCTCATCATATGATGAATCTCTGCGGACATCATCTACGCTTCTGTTGTATGGGGAGTCATACTCTCCACGTCCATCATAGCCGCGATGCCCTCTGTCATCATAATCATCATAATCGTCATACAGATCGCCATCTACATCAGGAACCTTCTTTATGCTCTTGCTGCGGACTTCATTCTTCTTTCTCTCCATCTCTCTTATCTGATGGAGTTCCTCAAGCTGAAGCCTCTCCAGCTCTTCCTTCTTCCGTCTTGTCTCTTCCTGAATTTTCTTCAGTCTTTCTTCATCACTCTGGTCTTTATAACCCATATCGCTGATCATTCTCCTTAATTATTATCTGATTCGCAGCTTCATATTATAACAGAAAGTCAGAAAACTGACATTAAAAAATCTTTAATACTGTATTTAATCTTATTTTATTCCAGAAGCTGAAGCCCCCATTCATTCCAGCACCATATGGTTTCTTTCCCTTCGGGCGTAACTATGTGAAGCTTCTCTTCGTCATCAATTCTTATCTCGGCTGCTTCAATGCCCATACGGGATGATACCCATTCAGGAGCAAGCCTGTCCTCGTCATTTACATCATAATCGTAGATTCCTATATGTTGCGACCAGGTCTTCTCATCTTCCTTGATCCATATAGGTTTGTAGATTCCGAAGCTTCCTATCTTCCACATAAGAAGAACCACCTCGTCCTCGCCATCATGATCTATGTCACCGACTATATAGTCGGAAACCCGCCATTCTTCACCGCTCTTCCATATGATATCCTTACCCTCAACAGACATACTGAACCGTCTTCCGGTAAGTGAGAGATCAGCCGTCTCAGCATACACTTCTCTGTCCGGATCTTCATACTCTCCGGGAATATCTGTAAATGTATGGCTTTCGCTTCTGCTCTCCCAGTCGATCCATTTAGGAAGAAATCTTCCATCCTTCCACAGAAGATAGACTATGCATAAACATAGCAAAGTGGCTACTGTTATACACAGTAGCCAGATTACTATATGAATTATACTTTTCTTATGTTTATTCGTTTTGGTCATATCTGTAACTCTTGGTCCAGTCTTCTTCCTTAGGAACCTTGTCAGGATCCGGTGAATATGATCCGTCATCCTGCATCTCTATTCCAAGCATCTGTCTCCATTTCTTGTCAGTAAGCCTCTCAGATATAGGCTGCTCAAACTGATAGAATGAATATACCTTGCCCCATGCAAACTTCTTCACACCATCAACCTCAACGAGGACTATTATGGTGTTAACATGACCTGTACCGAGTTCAAGGCATGAGCCGTTAGGATCTGTTGCCACATCTGCAACTATAGCTGCAGGGAATTCATCTACTGTGAAGTATTCTGAATCTGCGCTGTCTTTATTAACTTCCTGCCAGAAATGCTCTATCTGACCACCGTAGCTTCTGATGAATTCAAATTCTTCATCTGTAGGAACTACTCCTGTAAGCTCCTTCTCAGATATCTTCTGAAGGTTCGAAACTATGTCGGCGAGCTTGTCGAGATTCTCTTTATCTGCATCGGTAAGTGCATTGTAGTGAGCAAGTCCCTTGGACGTTGCATTTACAAGTCCGAGAAGTCTTGCATATACTTCCACTTCAGGTTCAACATAACCCCTGTCATCTCTTACAGGAATCTCACCGCCACCCATCTCAGCCATCATCTGCTTCGAATAAAGTATCGTATCATGCTTAAGCTCTGTGTAGCTTCCGAGGAATGAAGTGAGGTTCTTCTTTCTCCACTCAACTGTCTGCATGAATGAAGGATATCCTTCTCCCCTCTCTTCAAGAGTAGGTCTGAGTGTATGAAGCCACTGTGAATAGAGGCTTGAATTCCATGTTGAATCAGGAGCCTTCTCAACCATAGCTCTGAGATCGGACATATTGTCAGTGTAACCTGCGTAATCAGTCTCACCCTTCGACTTAAGTATATCAAGTGCTACATCGGAGCCAAGTGCTGCCGGTACATCCAGTGCATTTGGAAGCATCCTCGTACTGCCATCGCTCTTTTCACCTGTCTTATCATAGCAGAGATTCTGGAATATAGCCTCATCTATAGAGAATCTCTGTCCCATGAATCTGAAGCCGTTAATCTTTGCTTCCTTCTCTTCTGCAGTGTCTTCATCTAAAACAACTACGGAGTTGATCTTCGGTGCAGGAAGCTGGCCTGTAAGCTCATGGAATGCTGCCCAGTTTTCAGTATCACCCGGGAGTTTATCTACAGTAACATCTGTTCCATAAACCTTATCTATAATAGGTCTGTATTCATAGTAACCGCTGTCATCAGAAGCACCTGCAAAGAAAGCAGTGATAGTATATATCTCTTCCCAGAGAGGAAGTGTATCCTTATCCATTGCAAGAGTCATAAGAAGTGCAGCTCTGTCCTGATCCTCATTCTTACGTGCGAAGTTACGTCTTCCATACCACATCATGGTCTTGAAGTACTTCTGGAGTTCCTCCTCAGTATCATAATATCCTCTCGGTATGTACTGAGTATAGTCTTCCATATTTTCAGGGTCATTGAAGATAGGCGAAGCCACAATCTTATCTGCACTTTCAATAAGGTCGAGTTCCTGTTTAACAACATCAGCTACCTCTGCAGGTATCTCAGCATTTGGATCGCTGAGTACATTTCCAACCGTGAAAAATGCAAGGTTCGTCCAGGCAGCCTTCTCCCATTCAGTTCCCTTAAGAGTATTGTACTGATCCTGTGACTTCTCTTTCATAAGTCTGCTCAGTTCATTTACATCTTTGATAAGATAAGTCTTTTCTGTATTCTTCATTACATGAGCAAAATACAGATGATAAGTATGCATTATGGAATCAACTGTAATAAAACTTGGAATGTATTCATATCTGTAGTCTTCATAATCCGGCCAGAACTCGTTGCTGTAGGAGCTCATGACTACGAACTGATTTGCAGCAAGAAGATCTTTCGCCTCCTGCGGATAATACTCAACAAAATCAGCATTATCAACATCGCTGAAATCTGCCGAAAGTGTCTGCTCCGGAACTTTCGGAGTTATAGGTTCAAATGTAACGACCATGTAATCATCTATGATAGATGGACGCGCCATATACTCGACATCCTCAGGAGTAAAGTCCTTGTCATCTGCCTTTGCCTCATCCGTTTTGTCCTCAGTGGTATCTGGCTCAGGAATCACATTTCCATCCTCATCAACATAGTCGCCGTTCTCATTTGTACTTGCTTCTATGTCTTTGCCGTTTTCAACGTCAGTCGTCCTGCCTCTGAACTTCTTAATTACAACAGCGCCCACTATAAGTGCTACCAGAACTGCCGCTGCAATACCTACGATTATTGCAATCTTTGAGCCATTGTTATCCTTCTTTCCGGATGGCTTCTTATTTTCCTCATGATTATGCTGAGGATTCTGTGGCCCATGTGATTGCTGTGGTCGCGGCTGCTGCACCTGGTTATATTGTGAGTGAGCCTGTGGCTGTTGCTGCGGTTGCTGCACATAGCCCTGCTGTGTCGGCTGTGTATAACTCTGCGTCGACTGTGGCTCCGGCTGCTGATATACCTGGGTAGGCTGTGGCTGCTGCGGTTGTGTGTATTCCGTCTGGACCGGCTGTGGCTGCGTATATTCCGACTGAACCGGCTGTGGCTGCTGTGACGCCTGCTGCTCGGCGATTATTCTGTCAGCATCAGGTCCGAATGCAGAATCCCCCTCCGGTATCTCAGTATTTTTCTGCTCTGTAAATGCAGAGTCCTCCATCGGTAATGGCGCTGCTATCTTTGCTCCGCAGACCGGGCAATAATTTGTTTCATTACCTATATTACTTCCACATGTTGAACAAAACATTTTTTCACCTCCTAAAATGCGTAAGGTAAATAAGCTTTTATAAACACACCGTCTTCTGTGTACTTTTCCTCGATTACTTCACCGAGGCTTTTAATCCTTGAAAGCTCGTTCATATCCTTATACGACAATGTCTTCTCTATATATACCCTGTCTTCTCTGATAAGGTTTCCTATTACTTCACCTATCTGTTCAAGTCCGTCTCCTTTTTTAGCAGATATCTGAAGCACATAGCTGGCTCTGTCATCTATAAGCCCCGTTCTGTCATCCGGATCAGGCAGTTTATCTATCTTATTGAAGAGTGTAATAATCTTCTTATGTCCTGTATTTTTGCTTTTATTGAGCAGCATATCCAAGGTTTCATACACGACTTTCATTTCATTTTCACGTGTCGGACTGGACGCGTCGACAACATGAATTATATAGTCTGCATAGCATGTTTCCTCAAGCGTACTCCTGAAAGCATCTATAAGATTATGAGGAAGCTTACGTATAAAACCTACCGTGTCCGTAAGTAATACCTTCTGACGTCCCGAGGTCTCTGCACTTTCACCCTGATGGTCTTCTCTCCTCTTAGTGTATTCATAGAATCTTGTTGTTGTATCAAGTGTAGCGAACAGTTTGTCTTCCGCGAGTATCTCAGACCCGGTCAGTGCATTCAGAAGCGTCGACTTACCTACGTTGGTATATCCAACTATCGCAAAAACAGGAGTAGTTCCCGATTCTCTGCTTTTTCTTGTGAGCTCCCTGTGAGTCACAACATCCTGAAGCTCTCTCCTGAGCTCAGCAACTCTGTTTCTTATTACACGTCTGTCCTGCTCGAGCTTCTTTTCACCCGGACCTCTTGTTCCTATACCGCCGCCGAGCCTTGACATCGAGATACCTTTACCGGTCAACCTGGAAAGTCTGTACTGCAGCTGAGCCAGTTCAACCTGAAGCTTGCCTTCAGCAGTTCTTGCGTGTGCTGCAAAGATATCAAGGATTACCATAGTTCTGTCCATAACCTTAATATCAAGTGCCTCACTGAGATTATACATCTGGGCGGGACTGAGTTCATCATCAGTGATAACTCCTGTCGCCCCTGTCGACTTTATCAAGCTCGCCAGTTCTTCAATCTTTCCACTTCCAATGTAAGTGGCAGAATTGAAATGAGGAAGCTTCTGAACCATCCTGCCAACAACTTCTGCTCCTGCAGTCTCAGCAAGTTCCTCCAGCTCATCCAGAGAAACCTCTGTATTATTTAATCTGCTTCCTGCACTGTCCATGTCATCAGTCTCAACAGCTACAAGTATGACATATTCAATTTCTTCTTTGTTTTCATACATGCTATGATTTTACCACATTAATCATTACATTTTACAGTAAATATTCGAGAAGCCCTTCACAGCCTTCGACAACATCTCTGTAAGTAGACTCAAAATCCCTCGTATACCATGGGTCCGCTACCATTCGCGGCCTATCTGTATAGTCCATAAGAAGCGAAATCTTCTCACCCCGCCTCTCCTCCGGCGTACTTCCGGCAGACTTGCCGAGTATTCGCGGAATCCATCTCAGATTCAGATCATCCATACCAATAATATAGTCAAATGTATCGTAATCCGACTTAGTCAGAAGCTGTGCCCTCTTGCCTTTACATGATATACCATGCTCTGCAAGTTTCTCCTTTGCAGGAGGATAAACCGGGTTACCCAGACCATTCCATATTTCATCTGTATGAGTAGCACGGGATTCAATATGAAACTTATCTTCCACGTGTCTTTTCTTAACCATATCCTTAAGGACAAACTCCGCCATCGGAGACCGGCAGATGTTGCCCCAGCAGACAAATAGTACTTTTATCATTATTTTTTTCCTCGATTTTTAATTCTTTATTTCGGATTTCCATACATCCACAAGTCTTTCCAAACTCCACGCTGCATTTGCCGGACTAGTGGATGGAAGCACCACTGCTTTTATCCCCGTCACCGGTTCAATATACTTGATATACAGTCGTTCAGCTGTTTTCCCATTTA
>OCTW011614653.1_pt1 | contig 70107 bp, 68 predicted proteins | sample 1539671 | NCBI WGS metagenome assembly OCTW01 (sample SAMN02144230, study PRJEB22623) | gut metagenome | biome: sheep rumen | host: Ovis aries | place: New Zealand | reverse complement strand
GCTGTCTATGGGCTGCCCTGTGTCCATGTTCGCTTCAAGAGCCGAGAGTATCTTGTATATTACAGTGAAGTGGTCATGTGTCAGTTCCATATCATCCCACCTTTTCCAGTATGTGCCTTACAAAATCATCCGGCAGCCGTATATTATATTTTTTGATATGATATGTCAAAAAGTCGGGCCACCGATACAGTTCGTCTTCGTATATCATAAACAAATCAGAAATTTTTTCTTTCGTCACACAGTCGATCGAAGCCCTCGGGCAACTTGCTTTATATCTGAAGCTTTCAAGGTAGTTTATAATTTTGCTTTTATCATAATCAACGGATTCTACGATGTATTCTGAAACACTTCCGCAGTCTGCAAAAGAAATATCCATCTCTTTAAAAAAGCCGATGTTAGTCTTTGATTTCTTCTCCATTCTTGAATCGCCTCCAATCACCGGTATTCATATTTGGACTTCCGACAAAAACCGTTCCTTCATCAGGAGCATAATAAACATCATCATTTGGTGCTTTTATGTCTGCATTCGGCAGGACTTTTGACAATCTTTCCGCAAATGAGTTTTCACCACGTCCCAGAGAGCAATTCACAAGTCTCAGGTCTCCACCTTTGTACCCTCTGCTGATAAGCTCCTTTGCAAATTCTTCGGGTGTCATCTGCACTGCTTTGCCATTGACATCTATTTCGATTTTTTGAGATAAGCCTGTGCGTTTGGAATCATAAGCACCATGAGCATATATATCGATTCTGTTTCTTTCAGGTTCAACAGATGTAGCATCTGCATATAGTGGACTGTTTTTGCTGAATAGATTAAGCCCGTTATTATATAAACTTTTATCGGATTCTCCGTCTAAATATATTTTATCATATCCGTCAGATGATGTCAATACAGAAGATGCTGCTGCTTTGTTTCTTGTCGCCCACACCGTCTTCATACTCGTACTTCTGTCATACCCCAACACCTGAGTATTCTCGTTATGCGTGCTGAGCCCCTTCTCTTTGCAGAAATCCTTGTACCTGTCACGGTCAGCCCGGAGCTGCCCCGCCGCCTTCTGCAAGCCCTCGGTGTCTCCCGCCTCCTGTAACATCATGCACTCCCGCTTGTCAGCCCGTATCTTCCGTTCAAGAGCCCGCTGCCTCTGTGTCTCCTCGTACCGTTCGGCGTTCTCCGCCTCATCGTAGGGGTAGTATGTTTTCAGCGACAGCCCCGGCATGAAGGGGTACTGCTGATGCCCACAGTTGATGCCGAAAAGCCCGTCCGGCTCTCCGTAGCTGGTCTCACTCAGGGGGATGTACTCTATGGGATTGCCGTTCAGATCTTCGGTGATGCCTCTGGACCCGTCCCGGGAAAATATCCGCCCCTGATAGGGCGCACACTTGGGACGTGCCCCCAGGTGTGAGGACACCTCGATAAGGTCTATTCCGTAGGCATCGCACCGGGCATCCTGTGCCGCCCTCGCTGCATTGCCCATAGTCGAGCGCAGATCCATACGCACATACGCCTCTGGTGTCCACTGCCGCCCCGCTTTGTCCACAAAGCCGGGCAAGCCTTTTTCCGCCAGTTTGTGGATGGTCTTCCGGGCCGCCTCCTGCAAGCTCATGTTGCCGGACACCAGGTCAGCCGCCCCCTCATTGAGGACATTCAGCACTCCCTGCCTGTCCACCTCGGCGGAGATGTCCCTTATCGCCTGAGAATAGGCAGACTGCGCCGAATACTCCATGACCGTGTTGACCATGTTGCACCGCTCTGAGAGAGCCTCGGCATAGCCCCCGGCGATCTCAGCATTTTGGACGTTCAGCTCTTGCCTGGACTGCCGCTCGAATGCGTCAAGACTTTCCTGCACGTCCTCGGTCATGCGCCCCTTTTCGGATAAGAGGTTCATCATAGCATCATCGAGCCGCCCGACCTCGCCCTCAGCCGCCCCGATAATGGCATCGTACACCTCGGCGGAAATGCCCCCGGAATAACTGTCTATGATGTCCAGAGCCTGACGGTTCACCTCACCCGCCCGTGCCAGCTGCCGTATGCGCCACTTGGACGTGTCGGAGAGCCTGCCGTCCTTGGCTATCTGCTTTGCGATAAGCCGCAGCACTTCATCCTCCATGTCACGGTAAGCTTGCACCACCGGAACAGAGAGCCTGTTTATCTCCTGATTTGTCATATCATACCTTGTCGTGCTTCACTCTGTCGTGAAGCTCCGCCCTCTTTGCGTTGTTCCACCTGTCGATAGTCCCTGTGAGATAACCCGTTATCCTGCGTATCCGCTCAAGAGAGAGGGTGTCATGTATAGAGCAGATCATGATCGCTGTGAAACGATAATGATGAGCCAGTTGGGCCTTTCTAATAGTAAAGGAAAAGACCTTATCCAGGGGTAACAAAGACGGACAGCTTCCGTATCAGATGCCTTTCCTGCTCCTTGACAGAATATTTCTGGTGCATTATAATGATAGGGGGTGATGACTTGAAGATAGAAAAGAACATCTATCCGTATGCTCCGCAGGTGCAGCAGCTCCCCTTCTTCCTTTCGGGGATAGGAGGCAGCGCCTATCAGACTGCTGTGGAAAGGCCTGGGGGCTACGAATGGCATCAGATATTCTGCTGTGCATCCGGTCACGGCAATTTGACCACAGATGTGCTTACCGCACAGATACATCCCGGGGATTACTTTTTCCTGCCAAAGGGGCAGCCCCATTCATACTGTCCCGAAAAGGAAAAATGGGATGTGCGCTGGACAGCCTTCGGAGGTTCAGCCTGTGACGATACTCTTGAAAGGCTTCACATGACACAGGCTGTTGTAATACATCCCGACAGGGACAATACTCTTGAAAAGACCTTCGACAGGATGATAACAGCCATGGAAACGGATATCCTCTACGCCGACTACCGCTGCTCCGGCTATATCTACGATTACATACTGGAATTCCACCGGTACATGAGCAGCGAGACGGACAGCGAAAAGAGCCGCAATACCACTATGCTCATGCCCGCACTCCGCCATATGTATGAGCACTTCAAGTCGGATATATCAGTCACGGAGCTGAGCGGGCTGGTAGGGGTGACACCCCAGCACTTCTGCCGTGTATTCGGCAGGACGATGGGTATGCGCCCTGTGGAGTTTCTCAACAAAATACGCATAGAGGAGGCAAAGCGCCTGCTGACCCAGACGGATTTCACAGTAGCAAAGGCGGCAGAGCAGTCGGGCTTTCACGATACCTGCTATTTCAGCGCATTGTTCAAAAGGTATACCGGGGTGACTCCCTCTGCATATAAGAAGGATCTTACCGAATGACCTTTGTGATTTTAACATCACATTCCTGCAAGATGCTAAAAATATCATCTTGAAATCAGCTCTGTTCTAATGTAAAATAGACATATACTCTATACAGGTGAGGTCAATATGAAGCTTTATGATATGATTCAAGGCGCCATAGACATATCCGTGGAGAAGGGCGAAGCCGCAGGTGTGGGCGTGCTGGTGTACAAGGACGGCAGTGAGGTGCTCTTTGCCGCAGGCGGCAATGCCGATATGGAGAAGGGCAGGAAAATATCAAGGGATACAATATACCGTATGTACTCCATGTCAAAGCCCATTACAGGGGCTGCTGCCATAATACTTGCCAGCGAGGGCGCAATAGACCTTGCTGCGGATGTTTCGGAGTATCTGCCGGAATTTACGGTGCAGAACACCCGTGAGAACGGTGTGCTGCGCCCTGTGAAGCGCCGCATGACGGTGAAGGATCTGCTCAATATGACATCGGGTGTGGCATATCCCGGCGACGATGACACCGCAGGTATGCGCTCGGGGGCGATATTTGCGGAGATGGACAGGAGGCTGTATACCGATTCTCCCGTCACCACAAGGGAATTCTCGGAGATGATGGGCAGGAATGAGCTCCAGTTTGATCCGGGCAGCCGCTTCAGATACGGTGCGGGAGCAGATATACTGGGTGCGCTTATAGAGCGGGTGAGCGGGATGTCCTTCGGAGATTATCTCGGGTCAAGGCTGTTCGAGCCACTGGGGATGGAGGATACGGGCTTCTATGTGCCCGAGGATAAACAGGACAGGCTCTCCAGGGTGTATGAGTACAGTGAGGAGGGACTGCGTGAGAACAGGACGAACCACCTGGGGCTGCGCTATATGAGGGATATACCCCCCGCCTTTGAATCCGGAGGCGCAGGGCTGTGCTCCACTCTGGAGGATTACGCAAAATTCGGCACTATGCTGCTTGCAGACGGCGAGTACAAGGGCAGGCAGGTAATGACCAAAGCGGCGGTAAGATACTTCACCCACGGCGGGATAGAAGCGGAGCAGCGACGTGACCTGTGGAAGGGCTGGGACTGGATGAAGGGCTACGGCTACGGCAATCTCATGCGGGTGTGCGAGGATGAGAGCCTTACCACCCTGTTCTCATCAGAGGGGGAATACGGCTGGGATGGTTGGCTCGGCACCTTCTTCTCCAACGAACCACGGCACGGCATAACGTTCCTGCTCGGGGTGCAGCAGATAGATATGTCAAAGACAGGCGCCCTCACAAGGCGCATAAAGAATATGATTATGAGCGAGCTCACATGAGAAAGGAATGGCAATATGGCACTTGCACAGACACCGCCCATGGGCTGGAATTCATGGAACACCTTCGGCTGGAATATCAGCGATGAGCTGATACGCACCACCGCAGACTTCTTCGCTGAGAGCGGATTAAAGGCTGCGGGCTACGAGTACATAATCATAGACGACTGCTGGAGCGAAAAGCAGCGTGACAGTGAGGGCAGGCTCGTTCCCGACAAGAGCAAATTCCCTCATGGGATGAAGTCCCTTGCGGACTACATCCATTCAAAAGGGCTCAAATTCGGTATGTATTCCTGTGCAGGCACCCATACCTGTGCCGGCCACCCGGGCAGCTTCGAGCATGAGTTCACCGATGCCCAGACCTTTGCGGAGTGGGGGGTGGACTACCTCAAATACGATTACTGCTATAAGCCCTTGGCGGCGGACGGTGCCAATCTGTACAGGCGCATGGCTATGGCGCTGCGCAGCTGCGGAAGAGACATAGTATTCTCTGCCTGCAACTGGGGTGCGGACAATGTGTATGACTGGATACGTTCATCCGGTGCCCATACTTTCCGCTCGACCGGAGATATACAGGACAACTGGTTCAACATAAAGGGCATAATCGACTCCCAGATAGACAAGCAGCCCTACGGCGGCAGCTACTGCCACAACGACATGGATATGCTGGTGGTGGGTATGCACGGCAACTCCCACAATAACGAGGTGCTTGGCGGAGTTGTGGGCGGCTGCACGGACACCGAATACAAGACACATTTCGCCATATGGGCGATGATGGGCTCAGCTCTCATCATCGGCTGTGATGTGCGGAAGATGACCGACACCACCCGTGAGATACTGACAAACCCGGATATCATTTCCATAGATCAGGATATAGAGTGCAGGGGGGCATACTGCATACGGCAGTGGAACAATCCGGAAAATGTGTTCGCACTGATAAAGCCTCTTAGCACCGGCGAATATGCCATAGGTCTGTTCAATCTAAGCGACAGACGTGCGGAGATGTCGCTGCAGTTCTACGACATAGGTCTTCCTGCAGCCTCCGGCAGAGGGCTTGAGATGTACGACTGCTATACACATACGGCTGTCGGCACCTTCACCGAAAGATATGTCACACAGCTTGAGTCCCACGACTGCGCTGTATTCAAGGCGAAGGTGAAGCTCATATGAATTACCGTACCTGCATGGAATGCGGAAAGCCGCTGCTTGCGGATGATATAGCGATACACCGAAAGCTTGTGAACCGGGGTGCAGAGGAGTTCTTCTGCATTGACTGCCTTGCGGTCAAGCTGTGCATAACCCGTGAGATGATCGAGGCGCTCATAGCATACTACCGCAGAACGGGGCGCTGCACATTGTTCGTATAGGGCGGGTGTGCGTTTTTGAGATGTATTCTTCAAATGGTATAGTAAAAGGCTTTGTACTAACCAAACGGCTATGTACAGAGCCTTTTTGCATATCCTGAAGTCTGCTGCAGATGCGGTCAATAAGTAACTATTTTTTGATAATAGTTACCTAAGTAACTTATCATCTGAAAATGGCGGTTGCTTTTTCTGAAATTATCTGCTAAAATAGGATTAACGGTACGGCAGTTACCTAACACACAAAGGAGGAACTACTATGAACACTATCGTTATTTTCTTTTCAAGAGCGGATGAGAACTATTTCGGCGGTTCGATGAGGTATGTGGAGGTGGGCAACACCGAGATAGCAGTCGGACATATCACAGAGCTCACAGGTTTTGACAGCTTCAAGCTTGAAATGGTGCATCCCTATTCCGCCAAGTACATGACCTGTATCGAGGAGGCAAAGGCACATCTGAGAGAGAACGCCCGCCCTGAACTTAAAGAAATACCCGATGTATCGGGCTATGACAATATCATCCTTGCCTATCCCAACTACTGGGGCACTGCTCCCATGGCGGTGTTCACCTTCCTTGAAGGCGCAGACCTTTCGGGGAAGACCATTTACCCCCTCTGCACCAACGAGGGCAGCGGACTTGGCAGGAGCGTTTCGGATATTAAGAAATATGCCAAAGTCGGTGATGGACTTTCCCTGAGCGGCAGCGGAGTTAAACAGGCAAAGCCGCAGATTGAAAAGTGGCTGAAAAATAACGGACTTATCTGAGGAGTTACTATGCAGACTTACATCACATTGAATGACGGTACGAAGATTGGAAAGGGTGTATTTATCAATCACTCGGCTATCCTTTCTTCATCCGGAGGTATCGAGTTTGAGGACGGCGTCATGGCGGCACCGGGAGTTCGTATAGCTACCATAAACCACGATATGTACGACCGACACACTACCTACACCTACGGCAAGGTGCTGATAAAGAAAAATGCCTGGCTCGGTATGGGATGTACCATCTGTCCGGGGGTGACTGTCGGAAAATATGCTGTTGTTGCGGCGGGGGCTGTGGTCACAAAGGACGTTCCCGACTATGCGGTAGTCGGCGGTGTCCCCGCAAAGGTGATAAAAATGCTTGATCCTGAACAGATGAAAGACTAAGGAGTGCTGTGTATGAAGCATAAGGCATCAGTGATTGTACCATCACTGTTTATTGCACTTGCTATGTGTGCCTGCGGCATATCCTTGCCTGCTCCCGATACGGCTGAGACAAGTAATACTGTGGAAGAAACGGTGATAGAGCAGCCCTCTGATGAAACAATTACTGATGACAGCACGTTTTCTTCACTGGATGAAACAGCCGCTCCCACAGACAGTGACGGCAGGAATATTCTTGTTGCCTACTTCTCCCGTGCAGATGAGAACTACAATGTGGGTACGGTAGAAAAGGGCAACACACAGATGATCGCCGAGTATATCGCCGGTGAAGTGGGGGCGGACAGCTTTCATATCGAGACAGTTACGCCCTATCCTGCAAATTATGAGGAATGCTGTGATACAGCAAAGCAGGAGCTTGCCGACAATGCACGCCCTGAGCTGAGCGGGACAGTGGATATGGAACAGTACGACATCATATTCTTAGGCTACCCCATATGGTGGGGGGATATGCCCATGGCAGTCTATACCTTTATGGACAGCTATGACTTCTCCGGGAAGACGGTGATACCCTTCAACACTCATGAGGGAAGCGGTGCATCGGGAACATATTCAGCTATTGAAGACTATCTGCCCGGTGCACAGGTGCAGGAAGGCCTGGCAGTACAGGGCAGGGATGCGCAGGAATTTAGCAATGAAACACAGCAGTCCGTCCGTGACTGGCTGGATGAGCTGGGATTCTGATCTGTCTCAACACATGACAAAGCCCCTGAGCGCCTTTGAAGCGTTCAGGGGCTGATTGTATCCATCCTTGTGAAATGTAAAAAACTTTTGCTCAAAGTATTGCCTTTTTGGTCATGGCGGGGTATAATAGCTGTATAGGATCAAACAATCAGGGTGAGGATAATGGAAGAGCATCTCTATAAGGAAATATACAGGTATCTGGGCTATCGGGGGATGACTCCGGATGAACAGACTGATGCGCTTGTAGCCGAATGTTTGGCACAGGCAAGGGAGGAAATGCAGCCTTTGAGTGCCGTGCGCCGCCTTGATGTCAGGCACACCGGTGAAGACAGGCTCCTCATAGGGGATATGGACATACATTCCCACGGCCTTGCACGGAATATGCAGGGCTGTGAAAAAGCGTATTTGCTTGCCGTCACCATAGGTCACGGGATAGACACCCTCATAAGGCGTGCAGAGGTCACAAGCATGATGAAGGCGGCTGTGATGCAGTCCGTAGGGGCGGCACTGGTGGAGGAGCTGTGCGACAGGGTAAACGAGGAGATACGCATTGCCGCTGAAAAGGAGGGCTATCACTGCAAGCCCCGTTTTTCCCCGGGGTACGGGGATCTCGCCCTTGACCTGCAAAGGGATTTTGAGCGCATACTCAATATGCGAACAAACCTTGGTATAACTCTGACAGATACTCTCCTCATGGTGCCCTCAAAGTCTGTCACCGCCTTTGTGGGGCTGTACAGAGGGGCGCAGGAGTGCTCTTCGGGCGGCTGTTCGGAGTGCAATCTGTATGAGGACTGCACCTTCAGGGATGAGGGATAACACCGTGTGTCCCATTGGGGGAGCATACAGCAAACAACACTGCACAAAAAGGATGATAATATGAAGCAACTGACACAACGACTGGGGAAAGAATGGCTCTTCTGCGACGGAGGGTCGGGGACATATCTGCAGGAGCACGGTCTTGCAGGGGGGGAGCTGCCTGAGACATGGAACCTGTCCCGCCCCGACATCATCGAGAAAATGAACCGCAGCTATTATGAAGCCGGTGCGGATATAGTGAACACCAACACATTCGGCGCAAATGTCCTTAAGTTCGGTGACAAGACGGATGAGATAATCACAGCAGGGGTGAATATCGCAAAAAGGGCACGCCATGCAGCAGGCAGGGATGATGACGCCTATGTGGCTCTTGACATAGGCCCCACGGGGAAGCTTTTAGAACCTATGGGGGATCTGAGCTTTGACAGGGCTGTTGAGATATTTGCCCAGATAGTAAGGGCAGGGGCAGTGGCAGGAGCTGACCTTGTGCTCATTGAGACCATGAGCGACGGCTATGAGGCAAAGGCGGCGCTTCTTGCGGCAAAGGAGAACTGCACCCTCCCTGTGATAGTTACCTGTGTGTATGACAACAACGGCAGACTTCTTACAGGAGGGACAGTCGAGACCACCGTTGCCATGCTGGAGGGGCTGGGCGCCGATGCGGTGGGTGTAAACTGCGGCGTAGGCCCTGATATGATGGTGCCCATAGTTGAAAGACTGGTAAAGTGTGCAAGTGTTCCCGTGGTGGTAAATCCCAATGCGGGACTGCCCCAGGTGGCAGACGGTAAAACAGTGTTCAACGTAGGCCCCGAAGAATTTGTACATCATATGTCCGTGATCGCACGTATGGGGGTACAGGTGTGCGGAGGATGCTGCGGCACCACTCCCGACCACATCAGGCTCCTTTCGGATACGGTACGGGAGCTGCCCTTTATCCCCCAGACCGAAAAGGATATATGCATTGTGACATCCGGCTCCCGTGGGGTAGTCATAGGGGACAGGACAGTTATCATCGGTGAAAGGATAAATCCCACGGGGAAAAAGCGGTTCAAGCAGGCACTTCGTGAAAACGACATCCCCTATATTCTGGGCGAGGGTTTGAAGCAGGAGAGCCAGGGAGCCCATATCCTTGATGTGAATGTAGGCCTGCCGGAGATAGACGAGCCTGAAATGATGGAGCGTGTGGTAAAGGCTTTGCAGGAGGTGACACCACTGCCCCTGCAGATAGACACCACCGATGTTAAGGCACTTGAAAGGGCTATGCGAATATACAATGGCAAGCCTATGATAAATTCCGTCAACGGCAAGAAGGAGGTCATAGAGCAGGTCATGCCCCTTGTGGCAAAGTACGGCGGCGTGCTGGTGTCACTGGCTCTTGACGAGGACGGCATCCCCGACAATGCCGATGACCGCATACGCATCGCAAAGAGGATATACGAGGCGGCGGAGCATTACGGCATACCTCGCAGGGATATAGTTATAGACGGGCTGTGCATGACCGTGTCATCCGATACCTCATCGGCGCTTGCCACCCTTGAAACTGTGCGCAGGGTGCGTGATGAGCTGCACGGACACAGCATCCTCGGTGTGTCCAACATCTCCTTCGGACTGCCTGCAAGGGAGCTGGTAAACTCCACATTCCTTACCATGGCAATGCAGAACGGCCTTTCCTGTGCCATAATCAATCCCGGTAACGAACCTATGATGAGGGCATATTACAGCACCAATGCACTTCTGAACAAGGATCCCCAGTGCATGGACTTTGTGGGGAGATATTCGGAGTATGTGGCATTTGACAAGCAGGGGAGCACACAGACACAGGCAGCAGGGGACAAGCCGCAGACAGGTGCGGCAGCGGGAGAAACTGCGACCGTTGCCGATGCGGTGAAGAGAGGCTTCAAGGCACAGGCGGAGGAGCTTACCAGAAAGGCACTGAAAACATCTCCCGCCCTTGAAATAATAGACAGGGAGCTTATCCCCGCCCTTGATGAGGTGGGCGTAGGCTTTGAAAAGGGGCGGGTGTTCCTCCCTCAGCTGCTTATGAGCGCAGATGCGGCAAAGGCTGCATTTGAGGTGATAAAGACCTCCATGGCTGGACAGGAGCAGCAGATAAAGGCAAAGGTCATCCTTGCCACTGTCAAGGGGGATATCCACGATATAGGGAAGAATATCGTCAAGGTCATGATGGAAAACTACGGCTATCAGGTCATAGACTTGGGCAAGGATGTTCCCCCGGAGGTAATCGTTGATACCGCCGTAAAGGAGGATATAAAGCTTGTGGGGCTTTCAGCCCTTATGACCACCACCGTGGTGAGCATGGAGGAGACCATAAAGCTGTTAAGAGAAAAAAAGCCCGACTGCAAGGTGGCAGTGGGCGGTGCGGTAATGACACAGGAATATGCGGATGCCATAGGCGCAGACTTCTACGGCAAGGATGCCATGGCGACTGTTAGATATGCGGACAGCCTGTTCTGCTAAACGATCAAAGAACCATCGCCCGAAAGCTTTATAGGCTCTCGGGCGATGTTTTATGCTGTGTGAACTGCTATTCATAAAGCTCACAGTATTTTTCGTAGTTTTTCATCACACGCTCTACATATTCCCTTGTGACAGGGGAGGGGATGTTCACAAGGTGCAATCCGTCAGGGGAGTATTCCCTGTTTTCAAGCCATGCGTTAACTGTGCCCCTGCCTGCATGATAGGCAGCAACGGCTGTGGGTATGTCCTCGTATTCATCGCACAGGAGCTTTAGCAGATATGTGCCTGTGGAGATGTTGACATCCGGGTCGTGTATGTCATTGTAATCAACGGGGGTCTCATCGCCACGGCGGAATGACACCCAGTCCACCGCATCGGGCATAAGCTGCATAAGTCCCCTTGCCCCCACATCGGACACAGCATTGGGATCAAAGCTGCTCTCTGCCTTTACCACAGCATAGACAAGGTGCTTGTCCACATTGTATTCACGGGAATACCTCTCCACCTGTTCCCTGAACACCCTGGGGTAGAATATGGCTTTTTCTATGGCGGTGAAATTCAGTACCACCGCCATGAACAGCACCGCCAGTATCAGCGGCACCACCACATAGCGGTAACGCCGCTTAGCTCTTCTTTTCATTATTTGTCTTTCTGTGTCTCTTAGGCTTTATCATTATCTGCATTACTGCGGAGAGACACTCCTTTTCGTATTCTTTGAGAGAGCCGCTGTTTGATATGCATATGTCGGAATGGCTCTTGAAAAACTCCTCATCGTGCTGGGATGCGATACGTGCCCTTGCCGCTTCCTCCGTAATGCCGTCCCTTGCCATGATACGGGATATGCGCATATTCTCGGGGGCAGTGACGCTTATTATCATATCGCAGAAGATATCTGCTCCCGCCTCAAAAAGGGTGGGGGCATCAAGAAGAACATATTCAGCCTTTTCCCTGCCAAGGGCAACGAGCTCTTTCAGTATCATCATATCAATGTGGGGATAGCATATATCATCCAGTATTTTAAGCTTTTCCCTGTCTGAAAAGACGATGCCTGCAAGCTTTTTGCGGTCAAGGGAGCCGTCAGGCAGAAGGATATCCTCACCGAAGGAGAGGACACACTGCCTGAGACAGGGAGAGCCCTTTTCCATGACCTTTCGGGCTATGATATCCGCATCCAGTACGTGGTTGCCTGCTTGCCTGAAAATATTTGCTAAGGTGGTCTTTCCGGCACCGCTCTGCCCGGTAAGACCTACGATATACGGCAGTTTCATATTATTCCTTTCATACGGCTGTGATAAGGGAGACAGCTTATCAGCATCTGACGGTCTCAAATCCTGCTGCACGAAGCAGACGGTTGTATACCGCAAGCCCCAGGCCGTCTTTTTCGGGACAGCGGACATAGACCGTATCTGCGGATATGTCATCAAGGGAGCGCAGGACATCAAAGAGGGAATGAGCCTGCTCTGCGGGGGTGATGCCATAGGGCACACAGTTGACTTTGATACCCTGTTCATCACCGAAGCACATGGCGCATATGTTCTCATCACGGCGGGCATTGACAAAGGAAACATATTCCTCCCTGCTGCCCTCAACTATGACCACATGGGCATCCGGAGCGTAATGCCTGTACTTCATCCCCGGGGAGAGCACCCTCTCACCATCTCCGATATGCTCCACAACGCCCCTTGCCATGGAGACGTTTTCACTGCCCACCGTATCCCGAAGCTCCTCAAGGGAAACGAACCCCGGCCGCAGAAGGGTAACATGACCTTCTTCATCCACACTCACCACTGTGGATTCCACCCCGACAGCGCAGATGCCGCCGTCTATTATGGCTGCGATCCGTCCGTCAAGGTCGTTTTTAACGTGCTGTGCAGTGGTTGGACTGGGGTGTCCTGACAGATTGGCGGAGGGTGCCGCCAGAGGGAAGCCGCATTCACGGATAAGAGCCTGTGCCGTTTTGTTGGCGGGGAAGCGGATCCCTACGGTGTCAAGGCCGCCGCTGGTGGCATAGGGTATAATGTCCCTTTTGGGGAGTATGACAGTCAGTGGCCCGGGCCAGAAGGCATCAAAGAGCCTTGCGGCATTGTCGGGGACAGCCTTTGCTATGGTGTCAACGGTGCCTGCATCACATATGTGTACTATAAGGGGATTGTCCGAGGGACGCCCCTTTGCGGCATATATAGCGGCTGAAGAGTTTGCATCAAAGGCATTGCCTGCAAGACCGTATACTGTTTCCGTGGGCATTGCCACAAGGCCGCCCTCTTTCAGTATTGCTGCCGCTTTTTTAATATCACTCTCACATGGAGTGAGCATCAGCGTTTTCATTCCTCACCTGCCAGCTTTGCCGCCTGATCCGCTGTGGTAAGTGCATCTATCACTTCGTCAAGGTTCCCGTTCATTATGCTTTCCAGCTTGTACAGGGTAAGGCCTATACGGTGATCTGTGAGCCGTCCCTCGGGGAAGTTGTAGGTGCGTATCCGCTCGGAGCGGCTGGCTGTACCTACCTGCGAACGCCTGTCGGAGGCTATCTTTTCGTTCTGTTCCTCCAGCAGACGGTCATAAAGGCGGGAGCGCAGTATCTTCATTGCCCTGTCCTTGTTCTTGTACTGGCTTCTCTCATCCTGGCACTCGACCACCAAACCTGTGGGTATATGGGTTATGCGCACGGCAGACTCGGTCTTGTTGATGTGCTGCCCGCCCGCACCGGAGGAGCGGAACACGTCAATTTTAAGGTCTGTGGGGTTTATCTCCACCTCCACATCATCTACCTCCGGAAGAACTGCCACAGTTACAGTGGAGGTCTGTATGCGCCCCTGTGACTCTGTTTCAGGCACACGCTGCACACGGTGAACTCCGCTCTCGAATTTAAGCCTTGAATATGCACCTGCCCCGTCCACGGAGAAGGATATTTCCTTGTATCCCCCAAGCTCCGTGGGATTTGCATTCAGTATCTCGGTCTTCCAGCGGCGACCCTCTGCGTACATGGAGTACATCCTGAAAAGGGAGTTGGCAAACAGGCACGCCTCCTCGCCGCCGGCACCCCCACGTATCTCCACGATGACGTTCTTTTCGTCATTGGGATCCTTGGGTATAAGGAGTATTTTCAGCTCCTCTGCGGTGCTCTCCTTGCGCTGCTTTGCATCGTCAAGCTCTTCCCTGGCAAGCTCCTTAATGTCCGGGTCTGATTCATCCAGCATGGCAATGGCATCAGCTTCATCCTGTACAGCCTTTGTGTACTCACGGTACTTTTCCACAACAGGCTCCAGTGCCTTGTATTCCTTCATAAGGGCTGTATACTGCTCTGTATCACTTATGACCGCCGGATCCGTGAGCATAAGGGCTACGGAATCAAAGCGCTGTGCGGTGCCTTCAAGTTTTTCAAACATGGGTACTGTCCTCTCGTATCACACTTTTGATATTCTTTTCTATCTTGCTGCGGGCAACAAAGAAATCATGACCGCAGCCCGTGCATCTCAGCCTGAAATCCACTCCCGCCCGGAGCACATCCATAGTGTCCGCTCCGCAGGGGTGCTTCTTTTTCATTTTCAGTTTATCTCCGACTTTAATATCCATATGTACTCCGTGGTCATGGTGTCAGTTCCTCATCCCTGCCCCTGAAATAGTAGAACAGATACTGCTGGGCTATTCCCTCAAAGTCCTTGGTGCAGGGTGGGAGACCGTTGGGATAGCATTTTTCCAGCACACGCCTTATCCACACATCCACAGGGCATACCTCAAGGCGTTGAAAACCGAACAGAAGCGTGCAGGCGGCGACCTTTGCCCCTACACCCTTAATTTTCATAAGCTCTTTTGCGGCACTTTCGCTGTCCATTAGGGAAATGGCATCAAGCTCCGTTTCTCCGGAGTTAATCCGCCTTATGCAGTCAAGCAGATACCTTGTGCGGAAACCCGCCTTTAATGGGGCAAGGGTATCCTCATCCGCATCACGCATCTCACAGGCTGTGGGAAATCCGCCGTACAGAGCGCACAGCCGAGATATGATGAGCTTTATCCGGGGGATATTGTTGTTCTGGGATATGATAAATGAGAGAAGTGTTTCCTCTCTGTCCTGCTTCAGTATGCGTATGCCGTGACCGTATTTACAGGCACGGGACAGCACCTCATCCTCCGAAAAGCGCTCCTTTATACTGCCGTAGTCCCTTTCAAGGTCGAAGTAATCCGCCCAGAAGGCCATATCATCCATAGAGGTGTCCTTAAAGACAAAGGTGCTGTCATCCCTTTGCTCTATGGTAAGGGGTCTTTTGCCCGCAAAGCCTGTGTATACCACCGGGGACAGCCTCTCCCAGCGGAATGCCTGTCCGCAGTCAAGGGTCATGTCAAGGTCAAAGTCAGGCTGATGAAGTATGATGTCCTTTCCGTTTGCTATAATATCCATGTGATGCCCTGTGCTTTCCTGCCCGCCATACGGCGCAGCAGATCTCAATATTTAAGTACCCCGCCCCCATGCCGTGATCAGCACGGGAGCGGGGCTCTTGCCGTGTCATGCGTAGATAGCGTATACCGTGGTATTTGTGTTTACGTTGGTGTATTCGCTGCTCCAGCCGATGAAGGTCTGTCCCATCACATTAGTGGGGGGAGGAGATACAGGGGGAACAGCGGTGCCGCCGCTCTCTACCTGTACGCTGTAGCTTTCTCCCTCTACAATGAATGTGACCGTGTAGTATACAGGCTCATTGGCAACAGGGTCCGGAGCTGCATAGCCGGTATCGGAGGAGGTGTTGTCGTCCTCATCTACGTTCTTGTAGGAGCTGTCGTACTCAAACTGGGCTGTGATGGTTCTTTCGGAGGTAATATTGTCAAAGCTCTCGTCCCAGCCAATAAACTTGCGCCCTTCCACCTCGGGAACGGAGGGGATAGTTGCACTGCCGCCGTAGGGCACCTCCTGAACGCTTACCTCCTCATCAATGATGATGTAAACATCAATGGTGCTGTCCTCACTGGGTACGTCATAGGGCTCATCAGTGGTGGCTGCCGTGGTAGTGGTGGTAACAGCTGCGGTGGTAGTCCTTGCAGTAGTAGCAGCCGTGGTGTATACAGTAGTCTGGGCAGTTGTGCGGGGAGCAGTGGTGGTAGTCACAGGAGCGGTGGTGATCACAGGTGTGGTGGTGGTTTCGCTCTCTGTGGGTGCTGATGTGGTGGTGACAGTAGTCTCTGCGAGAGCGGTGGTGGTCTGTGTTTCAGTCTCGGCAGGCTCTGCGGAGGGCTCGTTCTCCTTTACCTCGTCATAGGCGGCTTTGAGATCCGCTGCGGGGAGGTTCAGCTCATGGAAGGCGGATATGGTGATAAGCTCCTTCAGAGTGCGTGCATCCTGTGCCTTGGCATCCACGGGAATGTTGAGATAGTCAAACTTCGGGGGATCGCTGTTCACGATGCAGGCACACAGCCCGTCCCCAAGGACCTCCGGGGAATCTCCTACATTGCCGTCAAGATCGACCTTCGCCCCAAGGCTGTTGTAGAGCTGTATCTGTGAGGAGCCCAGGAAGGATGCGGTATCTATCCTGTCAGGCTCCTCTCCCTCGGAGCCTGTGCAGCTTATTTTCAGCACTGCGCCCTTTGTGGTGTAGGAGGAGGAGACTGTCCTCATATTCACGTTGTATTTGGCGGTATTTGACATATTCACAAGGACTGTGCCCCTGTTGAGGTATAACTCACCGTCAGCCTTGCCCTTGAAATCATCGGACAGGAACACCTGAGAGCCCGGATACAAAAGCACATAGTTCTCGTCAGTGTTGTCTGCGGTGCGGTAGATAAGAGTGCAGGAGCTGTCCTCCGGTACGGTTATCACATCCCCCTTGACAAGCTTTGTTTCAGGGACGGCATCAGCCGTAGCGCCGTCCTGGGATGATATGGTGACCTTGCCCGAGGCGGCGGTGATATACATACCATGGGAGGCGTTGCCCCTTGTTACCACGAGCACTGTGACTATGACAACAACAACTGCAACTATGCCCATTATTATAGCGGGTCTGAAGTTTTTCATACACAAATCCTTTCCGGGCGGCGATGATGCAAAAGCCCGAAATCAAAATCAAAGTCAATTATACCACAGCACGGCTGAAAAATCAAGAAATTAAGAAAAATATAGGTAAAATAGCAAAACCACACTTTGAAAATCCCTGATATACAATGCAGAATGTACAATGCTGATAATTCTATACTTTTCCTTGACATCAGGGGAGATATTTGTTAAAATGGATAGAGAGAGAAAACCCACAGAAAGGGGCATTCACATGAACATAAATGCATATATAAAGGCGCTTGTGAACTACGGCTGTGAAAAGCAGCTCATAGGCGCAGATGACAGGATATATGCCACAAACAGGATACTGAACGTATTAAAGCTTGACAGCTTCGAGGACTGCGAAGCCATCTCTGATGTGTCTCTCGAAGAGATACTGAAGGCACTTCTGGATGATGCTGTCAGCAGAGGGGTCTGCGAGGACAGCGTGGTATACAGGGATCTTCTTGACACTGAGATCATGAACTGTATCGTTCCCAGACCCTCAGAGGTCATAAGAAAATTCCGTGAGGACTATGCCATGTACGGACCCAGGGCAGCCTCCGACAACTTCTACGCCTTCTCCTGCGATACGGACTATATCAGGCGCTACCGCATAGCAAAGGATATGCGCTGGAAAACTCACACGGAATACGGGGACATGGATATAACCATCAACCTTTCCAAGCCCGAAAAGGATCCCAAGGCCATTGCCGCCGCAAGGAACGCCTCATCCGGGTACCCCAAGTGCCAGCTCTGCATTGAGAACGTAGGCTACGCAGGGCGTGTAAATCATCCTGCCAGAGCCACTCACAGGGTCATCCCCATGGAGATATGCGGCGGGGAATGGGCGTTCCAGTATTCACCCTATGTGTACTACAATGAACACTGCATAGTTTTCAATCAGCAGCACACCCCCATGGTCATAGACAAGTCCGCCTTTGAAAAGCTCTTTTCCTTTATTGGCATACTGCCCCATTATTTTGTGGGTTCCAATGCGGATCTCCCCATAGTTGGGGGCTCCATCCTTGCCCATGAGCATTTTCAGGGCGGCAATTACGAGTTTGCCATGGCAAAGGCTCCTGTGGAAAAGGAGTATGTCATCAAGGGCTTTGAAGATGTAAAGGTCGGCCGTGTCAAGTGGCCCATGTCCGTTATCCGCATATCATGCGCAGATCCTGCCCGCCTTTGCGAGTTAGGGGACATCATCCTGAGAAAATGGCGGGGCTACACCGACGAAAGTGCCTTTATATACGCATTCACAGACGATACCCCCCACAACACCATCACCCCCATTGCCCGCAAGAGAGGGGAAATGTATGAGCTGGATCTGGTGCTGAGGAACAATATCACAACTGAGGAGCATCCTCTGGGTGTATATCATCCCCATGCAGAGCTTCACCACATAAAGAAGGAGAACATAGGTCTTATCGAGGTAATGGGGCTTGCAGTGCTGCCCTCCCGCCTGAAGGGGGAGCTGGAGCAGCTTGCTGAATTTATCTGTGAAGGACGTGACTACCGCTCCGATGAGGTGCTTGCAAAGCACGCAGCATGGGCAGATACCTTTGCACCCGACCTTTCCGGGGCTTCTTTTGATGAGGTGCTTGAAAGGATAAAGGAGGAGACAGGAAAGGTCTTTGCCAAAGTCCTTGAGCACGCAGGGGTATACAAGAGAAACGAAGAGGGATATGCCGCTTTTGACAGATTCATTGAGTCGCTGTAAGGCTGTGAGCTGTCGGCACAGATAGGATCGTGGATGAAGGCTATGGAAATGATAAATAACATTCTCCGTGTCCTTAGCGTGAAGATAAGGGAGGACACGAGGATACAGTGCGGCAAAATCGTTGCCATGTCTGTCGTTGTGTGTGTTGCGGCGGGCATTATGCTCATCATGAATATCATCAGACATTCGGATATGATGGCCGTGACCTCCGTTATTCTTATGGGCGGCTTTACCGCAACAGGGATAATAGCAGGGGTGTTCCGCAATGCCAGGGTATCCTCGATGCTGATGGCGGTGATACTCACCGGGGTATTCACCGTGTTCCCCATATCAGGTGGCAATGAGGGCTTTGCGGTGCTGTGGCTGCTGCTGGTGCCGCTGTTCAGCATAAGCTTTTTCGGGATAGAGATAGGCATAGGCATGAACATATATTTTACCGTGCTGATACTCGCCCTGTTCTGTACTCCCCTCAACCGCTACATACAAGGGCTGTATACTGACAATTTCCTCCACCGCTTCCCGGTGCTGTTCATTGTGGATTCAGTCCTTGCCCAGTTTGTGTCCCTGACTTCCGAATACTATTACAAGACAACACGTATGCAGGCGTACACCGATGACATGACAGGGGCATACAACAGAAAATACTTCATGGAGCTGCTGAATGACAAGGATACTCCCGGTGAGGATCTGTGCATATCCGTCATAGATGTGAACGGTCTGAAGGAGACCAACGATGACCAGGGCCATGCAGCGGGGGATGAGCTTATCTGCACCGTGCCGATGCTGGTGAAAAAGGCATTCGGTGAGGATGTGGTAATAGCAAGGATGGGCGGAGATGAATTCGCTCTGCTTACCCATTCCACCCGTGAAGATACAGAAGACCGCCTTGCAAGGATGAAGGAATATGCTGACGGACATAAGGGCGAGATGATAAACAGCGTGTCCCTTTCAGTAGGCACCGCATACGCCGCAGACAACGGGGGTGCTCACCCGGAGGAGCTGTACCGCACAGCTGACAAGCTGATGTATCAGGACAAGGCAGCATACTACCGTGCCCATGACAGAAGGAGAAAGCAGCAGTGACGGCTCACATGAGTATTCACTGCGCCTTTAATAGGAGCAAAAAAACCGCAGACCTCTGCGGTTTTTTTGTTTTTCACATCCCTGTATCTATGTCCCCCGGAGTGTTTTTGTACTTGACGGCAGGGGCATATTGGAGTATAATTAAGAGGATGCAGCTTGTTTCGCTGCTGCGACAGACAGGAGACATAAACATGAAGATAATGCATATTTCAGATCTGCATCTGGGGAAGAAGCTGAATGAATTCTCCCTTATTGAAGACCAGAGGTATATTCTTGACCGTATCCTTGACATTGCGGATGAGGAAGACCCCTATGCCGTAATTATCGCAGGGGATGTATATGACAAGGCTGTCCCTCCCGCAGAGGCAGTCACCCTTTTTGACAATTTTCTTGTGGAGCTTACCCGCAGGGAGAAGTGTGTGTTCATAATAAGCGGCAATCACGACAGTGCAGAGAGGATAGCATTCGGCGGCAGGCTGATGGACAGGGCGGGAGTGTATGTTTCCCGTGTGTTTGACGGGGACATAAGCCCCGTAAGGCTTTCCGACGAGTACGGTGACGTGTGCTTCTGGCTTTTGCCCTTTATAAGGCCTGTCAATGTGAAGATATGCCCGGAATACAAGGATGAACAGATACAGTCCTATGAGGATGCGGTAAAAGCCGTCATCTCCCATATGGGTATAGACACTGCCGAAAGGAATGTACTGGTAGCCCATCAGTTTGTCACAGGAGCCCAGCGCTCGGATTCCGAGAGCTTCAATGTAGGGGGGCTTGATAATGTGGGTGCGGATGTCTTCAAAGCCTTTGACTACACCGCCCTTGGCCACATACACAAGCCCCAGGATGTGGGCACATATGTAAGGTACTGCGGCACCCCCCTTAAGTATTCCCTGTCCGAGGCGGGGCAGGAAAAATCCGTCACTGTGGTGGAGCTGCATGAAAAGGGCAGTGTGGATGTGAAGACTGTGCCCCTTGTGCCCCTGCATGACTTGAGAGAGCTGAAGGGCACCTATGAGGAGCTTATGACACGGGACAACTATGCAGGCACAGCCGTTGACGATTACATCTATGTCACCCTTACGGATGATACTGATGTGCCCAATGTCATAAACAAGCTGAGGTCAGTCTACAGGAATGTCATGGATGTGAGATATGACAACTCACGCACAAGGGCAGGCCAAGGCAGTATCCCTGCAAGGAGCAGGGAACACAGGACACCTGTGGAGATCTTCGGGGAGCTGTTTGAGAAGATGAACGGGAAGAAAATGACCCCAGAGCAGGAAAAGATCGCCCAAGACATCTTTGAAGAGATAGGGGGAGACATATGAGACCGTTACAGCTTAGTATGAATGCCTTTGGACCCTATGTTGCCGAAGAGATAGACTTTGAAAAGCTGGGAAAAACAGGTCTCTATCTTATTACGGGCGAAACAGGCTCCGGGAAAACCACCATTTTCGATGCCATAAAATATGCCCTTTATGGTGCCCTCAACGGCGAATTCAGAGGCACCTCCATGATACGCTCGAAGTATGCCGATGATCACGCAGTCACAGAGGTAAAGCTCGTATTTGAATACAAGGGGAGGTGCTACACAGTAAGGCGGGGACCCGAATACGAGCGGAAAAAGCAGCGGGGTGAGGGAACCACCACGGAAAAGGCTTTTGCCGAGCTTATCCTTCCCGATGATGAGGGGTCAGTATCGGGGGTCAAGGCCGTCACGGAGAAGATAGAGGATATACTGGGCATAAACGGCGATCAGTTCTCCCAGATAACCATGATAGCCCAGGGCAGATTCCAGGATATAATCTATGCAAGGTCGGAGGAAAGGACACAGATATTCAGGAGCGTGTTCGGCACAGGGATCTACTCCGAGTTTGAGAAAAAGATAAAGGATATGGTCAGGGGCGTGTCCGAAAGCATGGGGGACATGGAGAAGGAGAAGACCATTCTCATCAGGCAGATAATGTGTCCCGAGGACAGCCCTTTGTATGAACGCACACTCTCAGCAAGGGAGCAGGGCATAACAGGTGAGGAGCTTATTGCCCTGCTTGATGAGCTCATAGCCGCAGACAGGGAAGGCACGGACAGATACCGTGTACAGGCGGAGGAGCTGGAGAGTGTCATCCTGTCCCTCAATGACCGAATAAACAGGGGAAAGGAAAGAAAGGACAGCAAGGCGGCTCTTGGGGCTGTACAGAAGGAGCTGTCGGAATTAAAGGAAAGGCTTGATCTTCTGGGGGCAAAGCTTGCAGAAAAGGAGAGCCTTCTTGACCAGGCGAAGGAGCTAAGCGGCAAGGCACTTATGATCGAGAACAGTCTTGCTGATTACGATGAGCTTGACAAGCTGACAGGGGAGAAGACGGAGGCTGACAGGCAGATACAAGCCCTTTCCCAAAAGATGGGCAGGCTCGGGGACACGAGGGGTGAGCTTGAAAGCAAGGTGCAGGCTCTCAAGGCTGAGAGGAAGGAACTGGAGAATATCCCGGTGGAGCTTGAAAAGCTGAGAAATGACTGTGTAAGCCTTGAAAGGGAGTACAATGACCTTTGCAGCTTAAAACAGAAGGCTGAGGCAATAGAAAAGCAGGGTGAAGAATGCGATACGCTGAAAACCGCCGCAGAGGAGGAGGCAGGGGCAGTACGGGAGAAGGAGCAGGAAAAGCAGGAAAAGGAAGCGGTGCTTAACGAGAAGAGGGGCATATTCTACCTTGAACAGGCGGGTATCCTTGCCAGAGACAGGCTGAAAGAAGGGGAGCCCTGCCCTGTGTGCGGCTCTGTTCACCACCCTGTTATAGCGGCACTAAGAGAGGATGCCCCCTCCGAGGAGGAGCTGAAAAAGCTGGAAAAGGAGCTCCGTGCCATGGAGAAAGCCCTTTCCGAGCAGAGGGAGCGGGAGGCGCAGGCGCAGAACCGCTATACAAAATGCAGGGCGGAGCTTGACAGGGACTCTCAGGCGTTTACATCTGCCCTGACAGAAAGGGGTATAGGTGAAGGACAGCTTGACACTCGTATCGTTGAGGTACAGGGCAGTCTTTCTGATATGAAAAACGCCGTCAATAAGTTCGGCAAAAAGAATGAACGACGGAATGCCCTTGACAAGGAGATACCCGAAATGGAGGAACAGCTGCAAAAAACAGAGGGTGACATTTCTTCCGCCGAAAAGGATAAGAATGAGCTCGAAGCAAGGTCACAGGGTCTGAAAGCGAAAATAACAACCCTTTCCGCCAAGCTCACCTTTGACAGCAGGAAAAAGGCGGAGGAGGAGATGGCGCTGCTCAAAAGCAGGGCATACACCATAGAGGAGGCTCACAGGCAGGCTCTGGCTGATGTGAACGAATTCACCAACCGCATAGCAGCAAAAAAGGGCGAGGCAGAGGCCCTTGAAAAGCAGCTCTCACAGGGCACAGATGAGGATATGAATGAGCTTTTGAAGGAGCATCATACATATTCTCAGCAGAGGGAGCAGTGCAGGAAGCTGCTGGAGGATGTGGGACACCGCCGCAAAACAAACGAGGATGTGCGCAAAAAGGCTGCTGTGTGCTGTGATGAGATAGCGTCCCTTGAGGAGAGATACAGGGTGATAAATGAGCTGTCAGAGACTGCCAACGGTCAGATCTCCGGGAAGAAGCAGGATCTTGAGACCTATGTCCAGACTGCATACTTTGACAGCATCTTAGGGCGTGCAAATCTCCATCTTCTGGAAATGAGCAACGGCAAATACGAGATGGAGCGCCGTGAGGAAGCGGACAGCAAGGCCAGCAGATACGGCCTTGAGATAAACGCCGTGGATCACTACAACGGAACACGCCGTGATATACGATCCCTTTCCGGGGGAGAGTCGTTCCTTGCGGCACTGTCCCTTGCACTGGGTCTTTCAGAGGAGGTACAGGCAGATGCGGGCGGCATACAGCTTGATACCATGTTTGTGGATGAGGGCTTCGGCTCCCTTGACAGCGACACCCTTGACAAAGCCATGAAAGCGCTGCAGGGGCTTGCGGGCAGTGACAGGCTCATAGGGATAATATCCCATGTGGAGCAGTTCAGAAATGAGATAGACAGCCAGATTTGCGTGAAAAAGCAAAGCACAGGCGGCAGCAGGGCTGAGATCATAGTGTGAAAGTATACCTTACCGGAAAGGCGATGGAGATGGACGTACCATATGCGATAAAAATAAGCGGTGTGAAGAAAAAATACCGCCTGGGACAGATAGGCGGCGGCTCTCTGGTGGCTGAGGTGCAGAGCAGGTGGGCTCGTCTGCGGGGGAGGGAGGATCCCAATCAGCGGGTGGGGGCAAAGAACCTGACCCGCGGGGATGTGATGGCTCTTGACGGCATAGACCTGGAGATAGGCCAGGGGGAGACTATCGGCATCATAGGCGCAAACGGTGCTGGGAAATCCACGCTGCTCAAAATAATATCCCGTGTAACCTCTCCCACAGAGGGGGAGGTGGACATATACGGTAAGGTGGCCTCCATGCTGGAGGTTGGCACGGGCTTTCACGGAGAGCTGACAGGCAGGGAGAATGTGTATCTCAACGGTGCCATACTGGGCATGGACAGGGCGGAGGTCACATCAAAGATGAATGACATAATAGACTTTTCCGAGATAGGTGAGTACATTGATACCCCGGTAAAGCGCTATTCATCGGGGATGTATGTAAAGCTTGCCTTTTCTGTGGCGGCCCACCTTGATGCCCAGATCATGATAATGGATGAGGTGCTTGCGGTAGGAGATGCGGCTTTCAGGCGCAAGTGCATAGACAAGATGCGTGCCCTTGAACAGCAGGAGGGGCGCACGATACTCTGCGTGTCCCACAATATGGAGACCATACGCAGGCTTTGTGACCGCTGTGTGGTATTAAGCCACGGCAGGCTGGTCTTTGACGGGGATACATCTGATGCCATTGCCGAATATATGGGGATAAGCGGAGTATTCTCACGGCACTGCGAATATCCGGAGGAGATGCACCGCCCCCAGCCCAACAGGCGGCTTGTTATCGAAAGGGCTGATTTCGGAGAGAGCTTTGCAGGACAGTGCGAGGAGGGCGGCACAATAGACTTCTCTGTGACCATGCGTGGCTACGAACACAATCCCGGGGACTATGATGTTCGCCTGAGAGCGGATATGGTAAATTCCTTCGGCAATATATCGGGGATGATGTTTTCCGATGTGGTGTACACTCTGCGCCCCGGGGAAACAGTGACCCTTGATGTGGGCATGGACTGTGAGCATCTGACCCCCGGTGTCTATCAGGTGAGCCTTTATGCCTATACCCTTTCCGATACAGGGGATATGACTATGCTGGATATGATAGACAATGCCTTTGTCATTGAGATAATATCCGGGGGCTTCCCTGAACGCTGGTACAAGAACTGGGACGGCAGGCTGCGCCTTCACAAGCTGTCCGTAAAGGCAGTACAACACCTCGTGAAAGGAACGATATGAACCAGAAAACTATGCCCCACACCCATATAACAGCAAAGAGAGGGCTTTTTGATCTGCATCCCGGGGAATTCTGGGAATACAGGGATCTGATTTTCCTGTTTGTAAAAAAGGATCTTTCCATAGTGTACAAGCAGACTATACTGGGTCCCCTGTGGCTGGTGCTCAATCCCCTGATGACTACACTTGTCTATACAGTGGTATTTGGGAGGATCGCAAAGCTGTCAACGGACGGCATACCACAGATACTGTTCTATATGGCGGGGAATGCCATGTGGAGCTTCTTCTCCGAATCCCTTATAGGCACTGCGGGCACATTCCGCACCAATGCCCATCTCTTCGGGAAGGTATACTTCCCACGGCTCACAAAGCCTGTGGCAACGGTGATAACATCGGCTATCAGCTTTCTCATACAGATGGTGCTGTTTTCTTTCTTCTACATCTACTATGCCGCAAAGGGCATGGTGAGCACCGAGCCCTGGCGGCTTCTGCTGCTGCCCGTCATACTGATCCTCATGGGGGGCATGGCGTTAGGATGCGGCATCATAGTCAGCTCCCTTACTGCCAAATACCGTGATCTTGCAGTGGCAGTGGGCTTCGGAGTGAGGCTTTGGATGTATGCCACTCCCGTTGTGTACCCTCTTTCCACTGCCACAGAAGGGATAATGCGCACCCTTCTCCTTATCAATCCCGTGACCCAGCTTATGGAGGCGTTCCGCTACTGTATCCTCGGCACCGGGGAGATGATCCCCGCCGGGTGTGTGTGGTCGGCGGTGTTTACGGCTCTGGTGCTGCTCCTCGGCATAGTGGTGTTCAACATGACCGAAAAGGATTTCATGGATACGATTTAGCCCGGCTGGTGCCTGTTAAAGAAAGGATGGTAGAATGAAGGAGCTTATCATTCCTCCGAAGCTGAAAAAGGGGAGCCGGATAGCTGTAGTTTCCCTTTCATGGGGGATACTGGGGGAAAAGACGATGGAGCCCTTTTTGCAGCTTGGTATCAGCCGCATGAAGGCGCTGGGCATGGAGCCTGTGTTCATGCCAAATGCCCTGAAGGGCGAAAGCTATATACTGGATCACCCGGAGGCCCGGGCACAGGATCTGAAGGATGCCTTTGCTGACCCTTCCGTTGACGGTATACTCACGGCTATCGGCGGGGATGACACCTACCGCACGGTGCCATTTCTCCTTGAGGATGAGGAGTTTATCAGAAACGTCAGGGAGCACCCCAAGGTGTTTATGGGCTACTCCGACACGACCGTGAACCATTTCATGCTGTACGGTCTGGGACTTGCCACCTATTATGCGCCCTGCTTTCTGGGGCACTACACCGAACAGGGTGAGGATATGCTCTCCTATACCAAAAATGCTGTTAAGTCCCTGTTTGAGGGGACTGCCCCCCTTGAGGTGCTGCCAAGTGAGATGTGGTATGAGTCAAAGAAGGACTTCTTCGACTTTGAGGAATTGCCAACAGGGCACAAAAATCATCCCTATGAGCTTCTGCAGGGGAATACGCCCTTTTCGGGAGAGCTTCTGGGGGGCTGCCTTGAAAGCATTTACGACCTGCTGACCGGCGCCCGCTACCCTGATGAGAAACAGGTGTGCGAGAAATACCATCTATTCCCCGACAGGGACGAATGGGCAGGGAAGATACTATTCATCGAGACCTGCGAGGAAAAGCCAACTCCTTCGGAATACGAAAGGGATCTGCTGTTGCTACGGGAGCTGGGAATATTTGACGTGATAAACGGAATGATCGTGGGCAAGCCCCAGGATGAGGCATACTACGGAGAGTACAGGGAGATACTGCGGCGCATTGTTCCCCGGAATGTACCCATACTCTACAATGTGAACATCGGTCACGCAAGACCCGTTACAGTCCTGCCCATAGGCCGCAGAGCCATATGCTGCGAGGACAGGATAATATTGCCGTGAAATGTATGATATGTGAATAAACAATAATCCGCAGGATTTTTGTTGACATTTTGTCCGAAATCGGGTATAATTAAACAGATAATCAATTCTAAAAGCATAAACAGCGGAGAACACAATGAAGACCATATCAGTAAAAGCATCGGAGAATTACGACATTCTCATAGACAGCCACCTTCTTGAAAACTGCGGCGAGCTTGTAAGCCGTGTGACCCAGGCAAGGCACTTTGCAGTCATAGCCGACTCCAATACAGCGCCCCTGTATGCGGATACAGTGGTGCGCTCACTGCACAGGGCAGGGGCGGACTGCGATGTATTCACCTTTGATGCGGGGGAGAGCTCGAAGAACATAGACACCCTTGCAAGGATATATGCATTCCTGGCTGAAAACCACTTTACCCGCTCTGATGCGGTCATTGCCCTGGGGGGCGGTGTAACTGGGGATATGGCGGGATTTGCGGCTGCCTCCTATCTGCGGGGCATGGATATGATACAGATACCCACATCCCTGCTTGCAATGGTGGATTCCTCCGTTGGGGGGAAGACTGCCATAGACATACCCCAGGGGAAGAACCTTGTAGGCGCCTTCAAGCAGCCTAAAATGGTGCTTATAGATACAGACGTTCTGGAGACTCTGCCTGAGTATTATTTCATCGACGGCATGGGGGAGATAGTAAAGTACGGCATGATAAGATCACGCTCCCTGTTTGAGACACTGCTCTCCCATGATAAGGACAGCATAAAGGACATCATCACGGATGTGATATGCGAATGTGTTTCCATTAAGCGTGACGTAGTGGAAAACGATGAGTTTGACCACGGTGAGAGGGCACTTCTCAATTTCGGCCATACCCTTGGCCATTCCATAGAAAAGTACTACAACTACTCCGGCATTTCCCACGGCAGGGCAGTCGCAAAGGGGATGCAGCTCATCACCGACATTGCCACAAGGCAGGGACTGTGTGATGAGGGGCTTTCCGACAAGCTGGCGGCGTGCCTTGCAAGGTACGATCTTATCATAGATATAGAGCCCTCCGTAGCGGAGCTTGCAGATGCCACCCTCAACGACAAGAAGCGCACAGGGAACACTATCGGCATAGTTGTTGTCCATGACGTGGGGGATTCATCCACGGTGAAGATGCCTATGGATGACTTTATTGCACTGCTGAAGGGATGAGCACTATGGATGTTACGGTTTTCCCCGGAGCCCTTTCCGGTACGGTCAGTGCTCCCTCATCCAAGAGTTTTTCCCACAGGGAGCTTATAGCTGCGGCTCTGTCACAGGGCACCTCACGGATATCAGGGGTAAGCTTTTCCCGTGATATCGAAGTGACCTGCGGCTGTCTTGAAGCACTTGGTGCGAAGATACAGCAAAGCGGCACAGAATTTACCGTAAGCGGCATATCGCAAAGGGGCAGCAGGGCACTCCTTGACTGCGGTGAAAGCGGCTCTACCCTTCGGTTTATGATGCCTGTTGCATCGGCGCTGGGGGCAGTATGTGAGTTTACCGGGAGCGGAAGGCTCCCTGAGCGCCCCTATACCACCTATGTGCGTGAGATGGGCGCACACGGCATCACATTTTCCTGTGAGCAGGGTCTGCCCGTGGCTCTGAGTGGCACTCTTGAAAGCGGAGACTACTATATAGAGGGGGATATATCCTCCCAGTTTGTAACAGGGCTGATGTTTGCCCTGCCGCTGTGTGAGGGCACTTCACGGATACTTATAACATCCCCTCTCCAGTCCGCTCCCTATGCGGACATGACCGTGAAGACCCTTGAAGCCCACGGCATAAGGGTGGAAAAGGGTATTGAAAACGGTCTTGAGGTGTTCACCATACCGGGGGGGCAGAAATATACAGGCTGTGACAGGACGGTCGAGGGGGATTTCTCCCAGGCGGCATTCTTCTTTGTGGCAAATGCCCTTGGCAGTGACATCAAGGTATCAAACCTTGATATGGCATCTGTACAGGGCGACAGGGCGATCATTGACATCATAAGGAGCACCGAGGGCTGCACCAAGCCCTTTGAAGCTGATGTGTCCCAGATACCCGACCTTGTACCTATCCTTGCGGTGCTTGCATCCATGTGTCAGGGCACGTCAAGACTGTACAATGCAGCCCGCCTCAGGATAAAGGAAAGCGACAGGCTGGTGACCACTGCCGCAGCGCTGAACAGCATAGGCGCCGATGTACGGATAGGCGATGATGAGCTTGTCATCCGCCATGTTGACAGATTCACAGGGGGCACAGTGGACGGCGCCAACGATCACAGGATAGTCATGGCGGCTGCCGTTGCGGCATTGTCCGCAGAGGGGGCTGTCACCATAAAGGGTGCACAGGCTGTAAACAAGAGCTACCCCGGATTCTTTTACGATCTTCGCTCTCTGGGTGCAAAATGCAAAAGCCAATGACCCGCTGCAACCGAAAAGCAATGAATTTACGAAAATACACTCTGATCCGCACAAAGGGGGGAATCCTATGTCATCATTCTGGAACGGACGATTGAACGTATCTGTATTCGGCGAGTCCAAGGGACCTGCCATCGGAGTTACCATCGACAATCTTCCTCCCGGTGAGTATATAGATACGGAGGATCTGAGGGATACCCTAAGCAGGCGCCTGTTCAAGGCGGATATGACCATAGACAGGGATGCAGCCATACCCTCTATTCTTTCGGGGATAAACGGCTGCCGCACCACAGGTGCGCCCCTTATGGCGCTTATAACCAACAACGAGATGCCCCACGATGATGAGGACATACCCCGCATAGCACGGCCGGGCAATTCCGACTACACAGGCACTGTAAGGTACAAGGGCTTCAATGACATAAGGGATGAGGGACATCTGTCAAAGAAGCTGATGGCTCCCCTTATCTTTGCGGGAGCAGTCTGCCGCCAGATTCTGGAAAGGCGCAGCATATACACAGGCGCCCATATCCTGAGTATCCACAACATAAGGGATAAGGCGTTCGACCCTGTGAACATTGACCGTGACACCATAGTACAGGTGAGGAAAAAGCGGTTCCCGGTGATGAACGACCGCAAGGGCGCTCTGATGAGGGGCGACATAGCCAAGGCCGCAGCCTGCGGTGACAGTCTTGGGGGCGTTGTGGAATGCGCTGTGACCAATCTGCCTGCTGGCATTGGCTCCCCTATGTTCGACGGGCTGGAGAATTCCGTTTCACAGCTGGTGTTCGGCATTCCGCTGGTATCGGGGATAGAGTTCGGGGCAGGGTTTGGCTCTGCCGGGATGCTGGGCTCCCAGTACAATGATGAATTCTATGCCGACGATCACGGCTATGTAAAGACAAAGACCAACAACCACGGCGGCGTATTAGGCGGCATTTCAAGCGGTATGCCCCTTGTGTTCCGTGTGGCATTCAGACCCAATCCCACACTGGGCATGAACAGAAAGGGCATGGATCTTACCACCCTTGAGGAGACCGTAACAGGGGAAAACAGCGCTGAATCAGCGTGCCTTGTGCCCTCCTGCGTGCCTGTGGTGGAGGCGGCTGCCGCCATTGCAGTGCTGTCCCAGATGCTGGATTATCCGGATTTTTAAGGGTCGGCTGCCTTTTATGCAGGATAGGTGTTATTATGCCCGGATTTGTACCAAAAATGTCCGACAGGGACGATGTGAAGAAATCTATCTGCTTTCTGCTCCATAAGATAGACACCCCCATGACCACCGGGGATCTGAATGTCATATTCCAGAGCGTGGAAGTGGATTATTTCCTGCTGAGCGATGCCCTTTCCGACCTTGCTGAGGCAAAGTCGGTGCTGATGAGCGGTAACAGGGTATCAATAACGGACAAGGGCAGGCAGGTCTGCGAGACCTTCGGGAATGATATCCCACTCACATTCAAAAAGGCGCTCCTTGCAGCCGCCATTGAGTATCTGCCCACAGCTGTCTCCGTAGGGGGCTGTGAATGCCGCTATGAGAAAAGGGACAGCGGATATGAGGTAATATTCGGCATAAGGGACAGGGAGCTTACTGTGCTTATGCTCTCCCTCCATGTCTCGGACGAGGAGCAGGCAAAGGCCATAACAGACAATATCAACAGCGATCCTGTGGGTATGTACAAGAGAATTACGGATGTGCTGTGTACACATACCGATGTCAGGAATGAAGCAAATATCGACAAGTATCTTTAAAGGAGGACACTGTTTTGATAACTGACGAAAAACTGCAGCTTCTGTACGGAGAGAACAGCATCTCTGTCCAGAGGAAAAGGTACGACAGGGCAGTAAAGCATTTTGAGGATCTGTACGGTCCGTCGGAGAATCTGATGATATTCTCCGCACCGGGAAGGACAGAGGTAGGCGGCAACCACACCGACCACAACAGGGGCTGTGTTCTTGCGGCGGCTGTGGATCTTGATGTTATAGCCATAGTAAGGCCTGAGATAGGCTCCGTTGTCCGTGTAAAGTCCGAGGGCTTCCCGGAGGATGTGGTGGACATATCTGACCTTTCGATAAAGGAGTCGGAGAGAAACACCTCTGCGGCGCTCATCAGGGGCGTTGCCGCAGGCTTTGCAAGGACACATCACAGTGTCAGCGGCTTTACGGCATATACCACCTCCAATGTGCTCAAGGGCAGCGGCCTTTCATCCTCGGCGGCATTTGAGGTGCTTATAGGCACCATATTCTCCCACATAGCCAATGAGGGCTGTGTTACGGCAGTGGAGATAGCACAGATAGCTCAGTTCGCAGAGAATCAGTATTTTGGCAAGCCCTCCGGGCTTATGGATCAGATGGCTTCATCTGTGGGCGGATTTATAACCATAGATTTCAAGGATACTGCTGAGCCTGTCATAAGCTCCATACCCTTTGACTTTGCATCCTCCGGCTATGATGTGTTCATAGTGGATACAAAGGGAGATCATGCTGATCTTACCCCGGATTATGCGGCAATACCCGCTGAAATGCGCTCTGTTGCACAGTACTTCGACAAAGAGGTGCTGCGTGAGATAACCCGTGCCGATGTAGTTGCCAACATAGATGAGATACGCAAAAAGTGCGGCGACAGGGCAGTATCAAGGGCGCTCCATTTCTTTGATGAGAACAGCAGGGTGGCATCCGAGGCGGCAGCTCTGCGCTCCGGGGATGTGGATATGTTCCTGTCCCTTGTAAACGGCAGCGGCAACAGCTCCTTCTGCTTCCTGCAAAATGTGTTCACAGGCCATGACAGCCGCAATCAGGGGCTTGTGATGGGGCTTTACTTCGCTCAGAGCGTTCTCAAGGGCACCGGTGCATCGAGAGTCCACGGAGGCGGCTTTGCAGGCACTATCCAGGCATTTGTTCCAAAGGATCTCTCGGAGGAGTTTGTACAGAAGCTTGAAGCTGTATTCGGCAAAGGCTCCTGCTACAAGCTGTACATCAGACCTGTGGGCGGCACAAGAGTTGACGAAGTGCTTTGAGCAAAGCTGTCAGGGTGATCTATGTACAGAAGTGTTGCCCGATCACCGCAAACGGCGTTTTTGATGGCAGAAAGCCTGTTGAAAAAGCAAACTGAAATGGACAAGCGGACGGTGTTTCATAACAGAAGCACTGTCCGTTTTTTAGCTGATTTCGACGGGAACGGCTTTTATCGACAAGCAGGACATAGATGCCCTGCTGATGTATTACCTTTTAGGGTGGTAAAAACAGATGTGATACGCAAAAAGGCTGTGCAGCCATAGACTGCACAGCCTGTGTTTTTTTGCATAAGCTATCTTTTGCTGAGCTTTGTGGAGTAGTAGATGTTGATAGACTCACTCTTGACAAGCATTATCATGGCGGCTATTATGGGAGCCATGCAGGCGCCTGTCATCAGCAGGTGCTTCGGGTCTACCGGGTCATCACCCAGATTCATGAAGTAAATGACTACTCCCAGCCCTATGTAGAATACCAGTGATACACCGTATACCACCGTGGCAAAGGTCTTCACCTGCTTTGACTTGATGAGCAGCAGGAGAGCGCCTGCCGCCACAAACAGGGCGATATACTGGAAAAGCTGTATGGTCTTGAAGTTCAGCATATCCTTGAATAACCATGTAGCTGCGGCAGATATCAGCCCTAATATTATAGGGATAAAGGAGAGGGCAAGACCCTTTTTGGCTATTTTCAGCCGCTTCTCCTCCATGAGCTTGTTGTACATTTTCTTGCTCTGGCGGGCGTTGAAGTTCTCGGGACGGCGGGCAAGATCTTCCTGTGTCTTGCGCTTGAGAGCCAGCTTTTCATCCTTATCCAGATAGTCCTGATCCGCAAGGTTCTTTACCTTCTTTTCGGGGGGGAGGTATTCGTCGCTGAGATCGTCAAGTATGGGCTTTGCACCGATGTCGTTGGCAAGATCGTCCATCTTGATCTTCTCTCTCAGGTTCTTTGCAGCCTGTGCCTTGTTGGTGGTCATGGGGGCAAGGGCTATCTTTTCACTGTAATCCTCACCGGGGTTGTCAAGGTCTATCTCCTCGTAATGCCCCTCAAAATCAAGGGAAGGATCCTCGTACTCTTCCTTCGTTTCCTGAGCGGTCTCCGCAGGCTCGGAAGGCGGTACGGGGGATGTGTCGGCATTGCTTATAAGTGTGCCGTCGCTGTCAGCGTAGAACTGAGCATTCTCTATCTGCTCATCGGATACGGCACGGATGTCACTTTCAGTGGTGTCCTCAGACGGAGTATCGGATACTTCCTCCTCTGGCTCCGAGGTGCTTTCAGCCTTATCAGCAGGGTGTTCCTCATGCTCATAGGCGGCTTCCTCATCCTCAGCAGGTGCATCAAGGAAGGGGTTGGAGGGACGGGGCTTTTCCTTTGGTTTTTCCTCCTCCTGTGGAGGAGCGGAGACGATGGGATCAAGCTTTTTTATTGTTGGCAGGGGAGGCAGTGGGGGAAGTTCAAAATCCCCTATGCTTCCCGGCTTGTTATCGGGCATAATATCAATCCTTTCGGTTGGATACAAACGTATATATCTATTCTACAACAAAATTGGAAAGTTGTCAATATTTTTGGGAAATTATTCTGTACGCAGAGCCTCCACAGGATCTTTCTTCGCAGCCACCCCCGACGGGATAAGCCCTGCGATAAGGGTAAGCCCCATGCTGATAAGCACCAGTATGAGTGCAGCGCCCCAGGGCAGAACAGCCTTCAGATCCTCGATGTGGGTGTATTTGAGGAGCAGTGCATTTATGGGGAATATTGCCACAAAGGATACGAATATGCCGATAAGTCCCGATATAAAGCCCACGATAAGGGTTTCAGCATTGAACACATTGGATATATCCCGCTTTGATGCGCCTATGGCACGGAGTATGCCTATCTCCCTTGTGCGTTCAAGCACGGAAATGTAGGTGATTATGCCTATCATAATGGAGGATACCACAAGGGATATTCCTACGAAGGCAATGAGCAGATAGGATATGCCGCTGATAATATCCGTGATGGATGACATGAGCAGAGCCACATAGTCGGTGTATCTTATCTGGTCGTCTTCCTCTGCGCTGTCGTTGTATTGCTGTATCTGGTCGGCTATTTTGTCCTTCTTCTCGAAGGTCATGGAGTATATCATGATGGTGGTAGGCTCCTCCGGGTCTATATCACCCAGAGTTTTCAGCACATCCTCATAGCTTTCGTCAGAGAATTCCACCGGTGTGAACAGATCAAATGCGGCTGCCAGCTCGTCATCCGTAAAGTCATCTGCATCATAGGCAGCCATAACATCATCGGGTATCTCGTCCACGTCCTCATCAGCCACTGGTACATCTGCCTGCACAGCCATTTCGTCAAAGTACTGCATGAGTGTCTCGTCATCCATTGCCTTGATGTAGCCTGCGACTGTATCGGCATCCATCCCGGACTGCTCGGAGTAGGCGGCTATCATGGCTGCCTCCATCTCCTCACGGGTGAACACCACAGGCTCTTCCTCAATGTCCGTTTCCTCTGCGGCCTCCGCCTCTGTAACAAGGAATCTGAATATCTCCGCCCTGTGCTCCTCATCGGCAGTGTCAAGGTATTCTTTCAGGCGCTTTGCCTTTTCCGCATTGTCAGGCTCTGTGTAATCATCGGTGTAGAAGGGGAGCCCGCTTATGATATTCGTTTCTTTGCTCTCTTCAGCCGCCTTGACCAGTTCGCTGTCACTGAGCTTGTTCATCATCTCCTCAGTCAGTGCATAGGAATAGGCAAGATATGCAGAGGACATACCGCTCTGACCGTCAAGGGGGCGTATTATGCCGCTTATATGGAGAGTTGTGCCCACATCATCGGAGTTGTAGAGGAAGTCAAGTCCTTCATCAGTGGCTGTAAGATCCACATAATTGCTGTTTGTCCCCTTGGAGTACTTTTCAAAGGGGAGCACAGCCTTGAATGTCTTGCCTACTGCTTCTTCGTATGTCCATTCTGTGCGGCCGTAATCTTCCACGATATTGCCCTTGACTATATCGCTGAGCACTTCTGCTGCCTTGGTTGAGTCCTTGTAGCCCAGGGAATACAGTACCAGGTCGGGTATCTCGTTGTTCTGTGAGAGGATGAGGACCACTTCATCCGCCTTTTCGGGCCATGAGCCGTATACCAGTTCATAGCGGTTCTTCTCAATGTCGCTGAGTGTGCCGTCCGCATTTGAGATAAGCTGTGTGAAAAGCTGGAAATCTCCGAAGGAGGAAATGGAGCCTGTCATCATGCTCATGGAGGAGGACATATTCACCCCCCACGCCTTTGCGTATATATCGGTGATGTCGCACTTTATGACACGCCCCTGGGTATCCTCGGTGTAGAGGTTCATTCCCGTGTCGTAGTAGTATTTTATGGCGGTGACGTTGTCCTGCACCCCCTTGTCCGTGTCAAGAAATGTCTTGAAGTCCTTCAGGTTGTTTTTGCGGGTGGCAGAGGAGTTGTAGGAGTTGAACATATCCATGGACGAGGTGTTGGAGAACATCTTCTGCTGAGTGGACTGTTCGTTTTTCTCCTCCTCCGTGAGAAAAGCCGCCATAAGCTCGGATGTGTCCGTGGTCTCGCTGTTTATGGTGATAGGGTAGGAGGACAGGGTCTCCTGCTGTATCTGGTTTATATAGTCGTTGATGCCTGTGGAAAGGGAAAGTATGAGGGCTATGCCTATGATTCCTATGGAGCCCGCAAAGGCTGTGAGGAATGTGCGCCCCTTCTTTGTCATAAGGTTGTTGAGGGACAGGGCAATGGCGGTGAAAAACGACATGGATACGTTCTTCTTGGGCTTTTCTGCTGCCTGCTCCTTCTCCGGGGTGTAGGGGTCGCTGTCGGAGGTGAGTTTTCCGTCGCTTATGCGTATTATGCGGGTGGCATAGTCCTTTGCAAGCTCCGGATTGTGGGTCACCATGATAACCAGCTTTGTGCGTGCTATCTCCTTGAGGATCTCCATTATCTGTATGCTGTTTTCCGTGTCAAGGGCACCTGTGGGTTCATCTGCAAGGAGTATATCCGGGTCGTTTACCAGTGCCCTTGCAATGGCAACTCTCTGCATCTGGCCGCCGGACATCTGATTGGGGCGCTTGTAGAGCTGATCCTCAAGCCCCACCTTTTCAAGCGCTTCCACAGCCCTGCGCCTGCGCTCCGCCTTGCTGACACCTGACACCGTAAGGGCAAGCTCCACATTGGAGAGTACGTTCTGATGTGGGATAAGGTTGTAGGACTGGAAGATGAAGCCTATGGAGTGGTTGCGGTAGCTGTCCCAGTCCTTGTCCTTGTACTTTTTGGTGGATACGCCGTTTATCACAAGATCCCCGGAGGTGTAGTGGTCAAGGCCGCCTATGATGTTGAGCAGTGTGGTCTTGCCGCAGCCGGAATGACCCAGTATGGCGGCAAATTCGCTCTCCCTGAAGGACATACTCACGCCCTGCAGGGCTGTCACCATGTTTTCGCCCTCGCCGTAGGTCTTGACGATATCTTTTAATTCAAGCATATTGTTCTCCTTTTGTGAGTACTGACAGCTTTGTGTCTTGCTGTCTCTCATGTGCCGTACCTGTGTCTTTAAGTGTCTGCAAGTATCTTGTAGAGCAGGCTGTACAGCACCGCCGCCTCCTCCGGGGAAAGATGGATGCATTTCCCCATCTGTACGGGAACATCCACTGCCTCATCACGCAGTGCCATGCCCTTTGACGTGACGGTGACTATAAGATCACGCTCGTCCTGCCTGGAGCGGTTCCTGGTGACCAGCCCCTTTTCCTCCAGCTTTTTAAGCAGGGGAGTGAGGGTACCGGAATCAAGGTGCAGATATTTCCCCATATCCTTTACACAAAGGCTCTCATGTTCCCACAGCACCATCATGGTTATGTACTGGGTGTAGGTAAGGCCTATCCTGTCAAGAAAAGGCTTGTACAGCTTCACGATCTCCCTTGCCGCCGCATAGAGAGGGAAGCACAGTTGGTTTTTCAGCATCAGGCTGTCATATTTGTGTTCTTCCATTTCTTCACCCCTTTGTTATGCCAAATCATATTGTATACAATTAAATTGAGTATGTCAATTGGTATTATGTACAAAAAGGAATTTGCGGTGCAGGCTCCGGAGTACGTTGGCATGACTGCCTGAAAAGCGTGTCTCTCCTAATTGTAAAAAAAATGTTAATTCGCATTAGGCGTATGAAATACATTTTTGCTGAGAATTGTCCGGGAAAATACCTGTAAATACAGGAAACACCGCCGTTTTAATACTAATTGCATCACCGCTGCGGGCTTGACAAATCATGCAATGTATTGTATAATTGACAGGAATAGGTATAGATCTGATAGCGGCCTTTTGCAGGCGGCATAGCATGATACACATGGAATCCTTGTGTATCGGTACATAACAGGAGTATATATGCGTGTCATAACAGGAACAGCAAGGGGGAGGAAGCTCCACGCCCTTGAAGGGGACGAGGTGCGCCCCACCACGGATATGGTGAAGGAAGCCATATTCTCATCCATACAGTTTGAGATAGAGGGGGCAGTGGTGCTCGATCTCTTTGCAGGGAGCGGCCAGCTTGGCATAGAGGCTCTTTCAAGGGGGGCGAAGTACTGTCGATTTGTGGATATATCCGAGGATTCCGCACAGTGTACAAGGGAGAACGTGGCAGCCTGCGGCTTTACAAAGGATTCAGCCGTGACAAAGGCCGACAGCCTTGATTTTCTGCGGAATGCCCGCCTTACCTTTGACATAGCCTTTCTGGATCCCCCATACCGCAACGGGCTCATAGAAAAGGCACTCCCTCTTCTGGCGCCGAAGATGTCGGAGAGAGGCATCATAGTATGTGAGCATGAAAAGGGGCTTGTGCTCCCCGATGAGGCGGGGGCGTTCAGAAAGGACAAGACCCGCAGATACGGCAAGATAGAGGTAACCTATTACCGCATACCCGTTGTGGATGAGGAGGCGGAGGAATGATAAGGACAGCAGTTTATCCCGGCTCTTTCGATCCCATCACTCTGGGTCATCTTGACATTATCCACAGGGCGGCAAAGCTGTTTGACAAAGTGGTAGTGACAGTAGCGGTGAACCCGCAGAAAAAGCCCTCCTTCTCTCCGGAGGAGCGTGTTGACCTTATCAGGAGGGCGACACAGGGCATGGATAATGTGGAAGTGCAGATATGCAGCACCCTTATAGTGGACTTTGCCAGAAGCATAGGGGCTGTTGCCATAGTAAAGGGCCTGCGGGCGCTTACTGATTTTGACTATGAGTTCCAGATGGCTCTTGTCAACCGCAATATTTCCCAGGAGATAGAGACTCTTTTCCTCACCACCAGTGCGGAATATATGTTCCTGTCTTCAAGTGCGGTAAAGCAGGTGGCATATTACGGGGGAGACATTTCCCATTTTATCCCTGAGTGCATATGCGGGGATATACAGAAAAGGCTTCATGCCAATTCAACAGAACAGTAGGGCGCACGGGCGCCTTGTGAATAAAGTATAGCAAAGGCTTTATGCCTTACGGGAGGAATTATGGCTGAAATAATGATCGAGGACTATCTTGACAGGATAGTTGACATCCTTGCGGCTGCAAAGCCTGTGCCCCTGTCCTTCAACGGTAACAAGGCCGTTGATGTGGATGCGATACAGGATGCAGTGGACAACATAAGGGCAAATATGCCCGATGATCTGCGCCAGGCAAAGAAGATAGTCCAGGAGAGAAAGTACATCATGGACACCACCAATGAAAAGGCGGAGCAGATCATAACCGAGGCGGAGAAGAAGGCAGCCGCCCTCACAGATGAGCACACCATCACCGAAAACGCCAGGAAGAAGGCTGCTGAGATCGAAAAGCAGGCAAACAATCAGGCAGCACAGATAAAGGCGGCGGTCGATGACTACATCATAAAGCTGCTGGCAAAGGCGGAGCAGCAGATAAACGGCATAGCTGCCGGCACGGATCAGGTGCTTTCCGATAATGAGGCACAGCTGAGACGTGCAAGGCAGAGCACTGACAATCAGATGAAGGAGTATCTTTCACAGCTTGCCACCATGAAAAACGCATTGAAGAACCCTGCAAAATAAATATCGGGAGGATAATATGGAACTTAAAAAGGTACATCTGGGGAAGCCCCGATTTTCCGTTGACTTGGGCGACGGCTCCGAAAGAGGAGAATATGTAGATCAGGACTATATCCTGCACACTCTGGGCAGACCTCACAGAGCAATAAGCCTGATGTATTGCTACTATCCCTTCGATGAGCAGTTCCCCGCAAGGATATCCGAGGTGATGAAGGATGCGGATGTGTCCTTTGCCTGGGACTATCCCTATGACGACTATTTCACCTACAAGGGGGGCATAGGCGGCACCACCGATGATGAGCCCTTCACCTTCATGCGTGACATCAGGCGCCACGGTCAGGATGTGAATCTTACCCTTACAGTGGATCCCAACTGCACGGATGAGCAGCTTATTGCCATAGCAAAGGATCTGCGTCCCTTCGGCAGGATGATGATACGCATAAACCACGAGGCAACAGGCAACTGGTTCTCCTTTACAAAGAGGGCGACCTACAAGGAGATAGGTGACTTCTTTGCACATTTTACCGAGATAATCCACGAATATGCCCCCAACGTCAAGACAGTTCTGTGTGCAGGCCTTGTAAAACCCGGCGAGGAGAAGGCGGAGATGGAGGATGAGTTCCTGAACGCCATCAAGGCTGCCGATATCTGGTCGATAGATCAGTATATGGCGCTCCACTGGGGCTGGCCCTTTGATGTGGCACTCAAGGGGGGCAACACCTTTGCCCGCTACAATGTAAAAGAGGTATACGAAAAGGCAAAGGCCACCTTTGCACGCTACAAGGCTATTACAGGGGACAGCCGTCCCATGACAATGGCAGAGCTCAATGCCGACGGCGATGTGACCGGTGCCTACGATCAGGCGGCTATGCTGCAGGAGCTGGTGGACATCATGAAGGCAGATCATGCCGAGGAGTGGTTCACAGGCTTTACCCTTTACCAGTTCCGTGACAGAGGGCGTCTTGGCCTTGAGATCGAGGATCCCAACAATCAGAACGTGGGCATCCGTCAGCCCATACTTGACACCTATAAGGAGATAATCAACTCCGAGGACTTTGCCCCTGCCACCGAAGGCGGCGAGAGCGTACAGCTCCCGGCTGTTATGCGCTGGGGCGGCAGCGAGGACTCGGACGGCGTGGAGATACCCGTTCACATCGAGCGTGACCCCCATTTCTTCGAGATAACCTTTGAGGACGAGGGAAACTATGTGATGGAGATAAACGGGAAGTGGTTCTACAGAAGCCCCAAGGCACACACCATCGACCTGATGAGTGCCTTCTACGACGGGCATATCAATGAGCCCTGCGACATGACACTGAAGATATTTGCCCCTCCCGCCACAGGAGAGAATGACCCCTCACAGGGCGATGACTGGGCAGAAAACTACTATTACACCATGGAAAAGATGCCTCAGATAAGGCTGGAATACGAGCCTGTGGTAAAGTAAGGCGAGGTGCGGACAATGGCTGAAGAGAAAAGACTTGTCGATTTTTCCGTTTTCAAGAAGACACGCTCATACGAGACCCTGACAGGGCTCTTTGAGATAGACTCAGTGCATCAGCTCATGCGCTTTGTCCCCTCAAACGGGATGGAGCCTACATATATGCATTTTCAGGATGTGCTTGATGCGGATGTCATCATGACCGACTGTGAGGCGCCTACCAATGCATACCTTTCCGAGACCGAGCTGGAGGAGAACAAGGACGAAAAGGACGAGCACCCCTACTTCTCCGAATTCTATCTCTATGTCACCCTCAAGGATCCTGAGAGGACAAATGTCCGTATACCCTTTATATTCCAGAAGACCCTGAAGACCTCTGCTCTGGGCAAAAGGGCAGTGGAGGACAGCTATTCCGTCAGACGCTGGGTAAGGGGCTCCATGAAGGAGCCTGTGCTGGATACGGCATATGCCACTGAGGAAGAGATCCGCCGTCAGGAGGAACTGCAGCGCAAGCAGGAGGATCACAGCTCTGTGGTGTCCTGGACCTGCCCCCGCTGTTCCTACATCAATCTCGGCATACGCAGCATCTGCATGAGCTGCGGTATTTCCCGTGCGGAAGCCATCAGGGAAGAGGGCGGCGTAGCAGATGTGAATGCAGGGCGTCCTCTGGTGCGTTTCTCCGTATTCGAGACCTCCAAGTCCTGCGAGATGCTCACAGGCATTTTCGAGGTGGATACTGTTCATCAGCTGGTGCGGTATACTCCCAACAACGGCGGCTATCCCGTATATGCCCATTACCGTGACATACTGGATGTGGAAGTGGTTCAGAAGAACACCACTGTCACACGTGATGATGATGTTCCCGAGGATGAAAAGACCGAGGACATCTACATGGTGGAGTTCTACCTCTATGTTATGCTGAATCTCCCTGACAGGGAGGCAATGCGCATACCCTTCATATTCCAGCGCACACTCAAGGATTCCGTCCTTGGCAGACGTGCAGTCAACGACAGCAACATCGTAAAGCGCTGGCTCCGTGATGCAATGCATGAGCCCTCCCGTGAGACCGCATTTGCCGACGAGGAGGATCTGGCAGAGATGGAGCGTGCCGAGAAGGATCCCTACGGCTGGAACTGCCCTCACTGCTCCTACCGCAACAGGGCTGTTCGCACCATATGCCTGTCCTGCGGGTATAATACCGTAAAGAAGAAGTAAAAACAAATCGGCACATGGAGCCATGTGCCGATATCTTTCAAGTATTGGGTAACTGTCAGAAGCCGCTGCCTGTTTCCGGCAGATCGATGCAGTGGATGTCAAGACCTGCCTTTTCCGCCAGGCGGACAGTCTGTCCGCTGCCGCTGTGCTCCTCCCCGAGAACGGCGATAAGGCGGGAGGAATTCTCGATCATGAACTGGTTGCGCAGCTTCATGCAGGATGGGGTGTAGGTCTCGCTCATTATGACAGTCTGCTCCGCAAAGGCGAGTATGCGCCCTGCCACCCATTTGTCCTTGCCCTTGTAGTATTTGCCGAAATCACGGTAGGGAAGGGCTGCCACGATGTGCAGATCCTTTTCAGCCATCATTTCAAGTACAGCCTCCCCCGCCCAGAGATCCACACCTCTCTGCATACCGGTGATGAAGGTGTCAAAGCCGTCGTTTACTGCGCTTTGTATCTCGGAGTAGATAAGGCTTTTGAGTACCTTTGTAACCGGGGAGCGGTCATCGCCGCCGTCGGGGAGCTTGTCGGGGCGGTGTCCCGTAAAGCAAACAGTTTTGCTTCTGTCTATTATCATAATAACCTCACTTTTACAAAAGGAATCTTCATAATGATGGATAATGAAACCTTCAGCTTTGCCCAGCTGAGCCATGCAATCGTATACAATGCCCTTAACGCCCGTGAAAGCCATCCCTGGCTCAGAAGGACATGGGCTGAGATACGTCTTGAACGGCTGGAGGAGAACTTAACACAGTTAAAGCGCCTTGCAGGTGACACACAGATATGCTGTGTTGTCAAGGCAAATGCCTACGGCCACGATGACGGCAGCATTGCATATTTCCTCTCACAGAGGGGCATATCCTTCTTTGCTGTGTCCAACGTGGAGGAGGCTATAACCCTGCGTATGTCCAATGTTCTGGGAGAGATACTCATACTGGGGCATACCCCCTATGAATACGCAGCCGACCTTGCAAAGCTGGACATAATACAGACCGCTGTATCGGAGGAATATGCAGAAAAGCTTTCACAGAGAGCCGTTAAGGAGGGTGTGAAGGTCAAGGTGCATATGGCTGTGGATACAGGCATGGGCAGAATAGGCGTAAATGCCGCCGATGTTGATGCCGCTGTTTGCAGTGTGTGCAGATGTGCATCCCTTGAGGGGATAGAGCTTGACGGTATATTCACCCACTTTGCGGTGGCTGACAGCACCGCTCTCGATGATATCGCCTATACGGAGCATCAGAAGGAGCTGTTCTTTGACGTGGCACAGAAGGTGCGGAGCAGGGGAGTCTCCCTGCGGCACTGCCACTGCCTTAACAGTGCGGGAGGGACGTTTGCCTATGATAAGCGCAGTACCCTTGTGCGCTTCGGCATCATGCTCTACGGCCTTACTCCCGACAGAGGGCTGACACTGCCCTGTGCCCTGTCTCCGGTCATGGATCTGAAGGCTGCCGTAAGCTATGTAAAGCCTGTCCGCAAGGGCACGTCCATTAGCTACGGGCGCACATTCACAGCAGACCATGATATGGTGGTGGCTACTGTCCCTATAGGGTATGCCGACGGCTACCCAAGAAGCCTTTCCAACAAGGCTCATGTGCTGATAAACGGCATGAAGGCGCCTATCGTGGGGCGTGTGTGCATGGATCAGCTCATGGTGGATGTAACACATATCCACGATGTGAAGGAGGGCAGTACAGTTACTCTTATAGGCCGTGACGGAGATGAATGCATCACAGCGGATGACCTGGCAAAGATCGCCGATACCATCGGCTACGAAATAGTGTGCGGCATTTCCAAGCGAGTGCCCAGAGTTATTATGGAGGGCGACAAGGTCATCACCGTAAGGGAGTACTATTGATGTCACGTATCTGCATCTATTAAACCACAAATCTTCAAAAAAGTCAAGTTGAATAGAACATGACGGAGGAGTTCACTATGGTATACGACAACAAAATACTCATCGGCAAAAGCGGCAGTGAAAACGTCTACATCTACCCCTCCATGGCAAACCGCCACGGGCTCATCGCAGGTGCTACCGGTACCGGCAAGACCGTGACCCTGAAGGTTATGGCAGAATCCTTCTCGGATCTGGGCGTGCCCGTGTTTCTTGCGGATGCCAAGGGCGATCTTGCGGGAATGGGCTTTCAGGGGGAAATGAACGACAATATCTCCTCCCGTGTGGAAAAGATGGGGCTTTCTGATCTGGGCTTCCGCCTTGACTATTATCCCGCTACCTTCTGGGACGTGTACCAGAAGGGGGGCATACCCCTCCGCACAACGGTCTCCGAAATGGGTCCCATGCTGCTGTCACGTATCTTAGGGCTTAATGAAACACAGTCTGCCATCATGACCATACTTTTCAAGATTGCCGATGATGACGGTTTGCTGCTTATAGATACAAAGGATCTCAAGGCCATGATCCAGTACGTTGGAGAGAACTCAAAGGAATACTCCCTTAAATACGGCAATATGTCAAAGCAGTCACTTTCCGCCATACTCCGTGCAGTGGTATCACTGGAGGCCATCGGCGGGGAGACCTTCTTTGCAGAGCCTGCTGTGGACATCCACGACTTTTTCGGCACATCCCTCACAGGCAAGGGCAAGATAGAGATACTTGACTGCCGTGAGCTGATGAACAGCCCCGTAATGTATGCCACCTTTATGATGTGGCTCATATCCGAGCTGTTTGAGGCTCTTCCCGAGGCTGGGGATATGGATAAGCCCAGGATAGTCTTCTTCTTCGATGAGGCTCATATGCTCTTTGACGGCGCTCCCAAGGTGCTCCTTGACAGGATAGGTCAGATGGTAAAGCTCATCCGTTCAAAGGGCGTGGGGATATACTTTATCACCCAGTCTCCCCAGGATGTGCCCGATGAGGTCTTAGCTCAGCTTGGCAACAAGGTGCAGCACGCACTTCGTGCCTACACTCCCGCAGAACAGAAAAAGCTGAAGGCAGCTGCCATGTCATACCGTGCAAATCCTGATTTCGACACTTTGGAGGCACTCCAGAACTTAGGGGTAGGGGAGGCGCTGGTCTCCGTCCTTGATGAAACAGGCATCCCCACTGTTGTAAAGAAATGTAATATACTTCCCCCTCAGAGCCGTATGGGTGCCATTACCGACGGCGAGAGAGCAGGTGCCATAAACTCCGATAACCTGTACATCAAGTACAAGGACTATGTGGACAGTGACTCCGCCTATGAATTCATGGAGAGAATGAGGATAAATCAGGAGGAGCAGGCACAGGCGGCTGTTCAGGCGGCAAAGGCAGAAAAGGAACGGGAGCAGAACAGCAAGAAGTGGGGGAAGCTCGTTACCAACACCGGCAAGAGTGCGGCAGGCACAGCCGGACGGGAGCTTGGCAACACCCTTGGCAAGACCGTTGGCGGCTCCTTCGGCAAGAAGCTGGGGGGCAACATCGGTGCCACCCTTGGCAGAGGTCTGTTTGAGACTCTGTTCAAGAAATAGATAAACAGAAAGTGTCACTTTCATTAATGTTACGCAGAACAGGATATGGTGCAAAAAGCCTCTGAGCTCAGGAAAATGCTCAGAGGCTTTTTGTGATATGCATACATAAGGGGAGTTATCGGTATTTTTCCAGACGATACATTCCGTCATCGGGCTCGGTGATCCCGTTTTTATAATCGTATCCCATTTTCCGGTAGAACTGAACAGCCGTAAGTGAAGCCGGTATTTCTATGCGCTGTGCCCGCAGAAAGTATTCATCCTGTTCCAGGGTCTCTATCAGTTTTCTGCCCAGTCCTTTACCCTGGTATTCCGGCAGAATAAACACAGTGAGCAGGATGCTCTCGGTAACGCTGCCCCAGTATCCGGCGATACCGCCGGTCCCGATGATCCTGTCACCGTCACAGATCACATACATATGCCGCTCGTTTGAAGCCTTTATCAGCTCATCTGCCGAATGAGAGGCTATATTTTGTTCTATGAACTCTTCGGGATAGTCTCTGCTGTTGCTTACCCGCAGAGTTTTTGCAATTACCAGAGCGGTTTCCTGAGCGTCCTCCGGTCTGAATCTTCTGATCTCCATGATGTGTGACCTCCTTTGTGCCCGCTTTTTGCCACGGCTTTTCGTCAGTCAACAGCAGAGCCACAGTATCGGACTTTGCATCAGGTACTGTGGCTTTATTCTATGTATGAGTACTTTTACGTTCTCTGACGGGAGCTGCTGTACGTGTTTACTTGAAGTAGGCTATACCGCTTTCAAATATCTTCTGATCCTTTTCACCGGGAACGTTCTTGCATACATCGCTGCCGATACGCTCGGAGTGCCCCATCTTGCCCAGTACCCTGCCGTCCGGGGAGGTTATGCCCTCAATGGCATCATAGGAGCCGTTGGGGTTGAAGCGGATATCCATTGTTGCGTTGCCCTCAAGGTCAACGTACTGTGTGGCGATCTGACCGTTTGCCGCAAGGGAGTCTATCATCTCGCGGGATGCCACAAATCTGCCCTCGCCGTGGGAAATGGCTACCTTGTGGATGTCTCCGACACTGCAGCCTGCAAGCCAGGGCGAGGAGGCGGATGCTATGCGGGTAGATACCATCATTGACTGGTGGCGTGCTATGGTGTTGAAGGTAAGGGTGGGTGCATCATCAGCCATATCTACTATCTTGCCGTAGGGAACAAGTCCCAGCTTAATAAGTGCCTGGAAGCCGTTGCATATGCCCAGCATCAGACCGTCACGGTTGTCAAGCAGATCCGTCACTGCATCCTTTATTGCAGGGTTGCGGAAGAATGCGGTAATGAACTTGCCGGAGCCGTCAGGCTCATCGCCCCCGGAAAAGCCGCCGGGGATCATGATTATCTGTGACTTTGCCACAGCCTTTTCAAAATACTTTATACTGTCTTCAAGGGCTGCCTCGGTAAGGTTCTTGATGACTACCACTTCAGGGGTGCCGCCGGCCCTTTCAAATGCCCTTGCTGTGTCGTATTCGCAGTTTGTGCCAGGGAATACGGGGATAAGCACTCTGGGCTTTGCAAAGGTGAAGCTGGATGCATGGGCTGAGGTGTTTGCCTTAGTGAAGCTGTAAGTCTGGGGAGCCTTGGGCTGCTCCTCCTTGGGCTTTACAGGGAATACAGGCTCCAGCTTTGCCTCCCAGGCCGCCTGCAGCTCTGTGCAGTCCACGGTGTAATCCTTGCAGTCTATGGTATATTCCTCTGTGGTGGTGCCTATGACATTCTCCGTGGTGAAGGGATCACCGTTTAGCTCTATTATAAAGGAGCCGTAGCGTGAATAGTACATCAGATCATCGGGCAGCTTCTTCTCAAACTTGAACCCGATCCTGTTGCCGAAGGTCATCTTTGCAATGCCCTCTGCCACGCCGCCGAAGCCTACTGTCCATACCGACAGGGCATTGCCGGATGCAATAAGCTCCTCCACCCTGTCAAATACGCTCTTTACGCTGTCCCACTTGGGGAGAGCGTTTTCGTCGTATTCGGGGGTGATGTGTATTACCTTGTTGCCCGCAGCCTTGAATTCGGGTGATATTATCTTCCCTGCCTTTGCGGTGGATACTGCAAATGATACAAGGGTTGCGGGGACATCTATATTCTCGAATGTGCCGGACATGGAGTCCTTGCCGCCTATGGAGGCAATGGACAGCTCTGTCTGTGCCTTGTATGCGCCTAAAAGGGCTGCGAAGGGACGTCCCCAGCGTGTGGGATTGTCCTGTGTGCGCTCGAAGTACTCCTGGAAGGTAAGGTGGCAGTTCTTGTAGCTGCCGCCGACGGCTATGACCTTTGCAACAGACTCTATCACCGCATCCATTGCACCGTGATAGGGGCTCTTCTCGCTGACATAGGGGTTGTAGCCCCAGCCCATGATGGATGCTGTGGTGGTCTCTCCCTCCAGCACGGGTATCTTTGCAGCCATAGCCTGTGTGGGGGTCATCTGATACTTGCCGCCGTAGGGCATGAGCACAGTGCCTGCGCCGATGGTGGAGTCAAAGCGCTCCACAAGACCCTTCTGTGAGCATACGTTGAGGTTCGACATAAGGGAGAACCAGGCATCCGAGCCGTCAGTATAGGAGCGAAGCTGTGTTGTAACGGGTATCTTAACGGTAACATCCGTATGCTTGGGGGCACCGTTGGAATTGAGAAATTCCCTGGTGAGGTTTACTATGGTCTTCCCGTTCCACTTCATCTGCAGACGGGGCTCTTCCACAACGTCGGCTACCTTGGTGGCTTCAAGGTTTTCCTTCTCAGCCGCCGCAATGAACTTCTTGGCATCAGCCTTGCGGACAACGACAGCCATTCTCTCCTGGCTCTCGGATATGGCAAGCTCTGTGCCGTCAAGACCGTCGTACTTTTTGGGAACAGCGTTGAGATCGATTATAAGGCCGTCTGTAAGCTCGCCTATGGCAACGGATACACCCCCTGCGCCGAAGTCGTTGCAGCGCTTTATCATCCTTGTCACCTTGGGATCTCTGAACAGCCTCTGCAGCTTTCTCTCCTCCGGGGGATTGCCCTTCTGTACCTCTGCACCGCAGGTGGAGAGGGAATCCTCTGTATGTGACTTGGAGGAGCCTGTTGCACCGCCGCAGCCGTCACGGCCTGTGCGGCCGCCAAGGAGTATGACCACATCACCCGGCTCCGGACGTTCTCTTATTACATTCGCCTCGGGGGCAGCGGCAATGACTGCACCTATCTCCATGCGCTTTGCCACATATCCGGGGTGATACACCTCAGCCACATGGCCTGTTGCAAGACCTATCTGGTTGCCGTAGGAGCTGTAGCCGTTGGCAGCGCCTGTGGTGATCTTTCTCTGGGGGAGCTTGCCGTGAACGGTGTCCTCAAAGGGGACAAGAGGATTGGATGCACCTGTCACACGCATTGCCTGATATACATAGGAACGCCCTGAAAGGGGATCCCTTATAGCGCCGCCCAGACAGGTAGCCGCACCGCCGAAGGGCTCTATCTCCGTGGGGTGGTTGTGGGTCTCGTTCTTGAACATGAGGAGCCAGTCCTGATCCTCCCCGTCCACATCCACCTTGATGCGCACGGAACAGGCGTTTATCTCCTCGGATTCATCCAGATCCTTGAGCTTGCCCTCCGCCTTGAGCTGACGGGCACCGATGGTGGCAATATCCATCAGGGTCACAGGCTTGTCCTCCCTGCCCAGAGCCTTTCTTGCATCTATGTATGCATCATAGCTCTTCCTGATGTAATCCGCCTCTATATTCACATTGTCTATCTGTGTAAGGAATGTGGTGTGACGGCAGTGATCGGACCAGTAGGTGTCTATCATGCGCACCTCTGTAATGGTGGGATCACGCTTTTCCGTATCTCTGAAATAGTCACGGCAGAACCGCAGATCGTCAAGATCCATTGCAAGGCCGTACTTTTTGAGGAAGTCCGCAAGCTTTGCATCATCCATGGAGGTAAATCCCAGCAGTGTCTCAACGGAGGTGGGTATATCGTACTGCACCGCCAGTGTATCCACAGCTTCAAGGGATGCTTCCCTTGATTCCACAGGGTTTATGATGTACTTCTTCAGCTGCTCCAGATCACCGGGGGTAACGCCCTTTGCGATGTATACCCTTGCATTGCGGACATGACAGCGCTTTCCGCCTGTGAGTATCTGTATGCACTGTTCGCAGGAATCAGCCCTCTGGTCAAACTGACCGGGAAGATACTCTACCGCAAATACCTTTTCATCAGCGGCGATGACGGGCATAGTCCGTGTGGCGATATCCACCGCCGGCTCTGAGAATACGTTGTTTACAGCGTATTCAAAGCTTTCGGGTGAGATGTCCTCAACATCGTAGCGGTTGAGTACCCTGAGCTCCCGCAGGCTGTCCATTTTCAGCGAGGAACGTATATCCTCACAGAGAGTGCGTGCCTGTGTTGCGAACTCGGGCTTTTTTTCTACATAGATGCGGAAAACTGACATAAAAAACACCATCCTCATAGAAGTGAGCAGGGATCATTCTCCGGATACCCATCTTCAGCGCTCCCCAGAAGGGAATTTTTTTCCACTCCCTCTATTCTAACATAAAATATCTGGTTACGCAAACTTTTTTGTGCATTATCTGTTGAATATTTTGTTAATAATTTTACGTGGGCGTAGGTCGGGGTGTAGCCGTGGTGTATGCCGTCCTCATGCTCACGCTCAAAAAGCACCGGCATGACCTTCCCCACATGGCTTTCAAGGAAGTGCCTCTCAAGCCTGTCCGACAGGCTTTGCAGCTCTGCCGCCCGACTTTGCCTTAATTCCGGCGGCAGCTGGGGCATGGCTGCAGCAGGTGTACCGGGCCGCTCGGAGTAGGGGAACACATGGATATGGGAAAAGCCAATCTTTTCGGCAAACCGAAGGCTTGTGCGGTGATCTTCTTCGCTCTCTCCGGGAAAGCCTGCCATCATATCCGCTGTTATGCCGCAGTCCGGGAAGCGTGCCCGCAGTTCCTCCGTGAGCCTTGCAAACAGTGCAGTATCGTATCTTCTCCCCATTGCCTTCAACACCTTGTCACTGCCGCTCTGCAGGGAAAGGTGGAATGAGGGGCACAGCTTTTGCTCCATAGCAAGGGCATCAAGGTCGGAGGACTTTAACATCTCAGGCTCCAGAGAGCCCAGCCTTACCCGCTCTATACCCTCTGTTCCGCACACGGCGTGTACCGCATCACAAAGCCGCAGCCCCTCCTTCAGACCGTAAAAGGCAAGGTCGATGCCCACAAGCACTATTTCCTTGCAGCCGTTTGCCGCAAATAGCTTCGCCTGTGCCCGTATATCCTCTATGGAGCTTGAACGGACATGACCCCTTGCGGCAGGGATGATACAGTAGGTGCAGTGCATATCACAGCCGTCCTGTATCTTCATGAATGCCCTTGTGTGGCCTCTTTCACCGTTTATAAGGGTGCCTTCAAAGCTGTCCCCCCGACAGTGGGGAGAGACATCGGAAACACGCTCCCTGTTCTGCATATATGCATTTACCGCTGAGATGAGCCTTCCCCTGTCCTTGTTCCCTGTGACCACATCAGCGGGGAAGGGTATCTCCTCATGTGCCTGGGGATAGCATCCGGTGATGCACAGCACCTTGTCCGGAAAGCGGTTTTTCAGGGAAACGGCAGTGCGGCGCAGCTTTCTGTCTGCGGTCTGTGTCACGGTACAGGAGTTGATGACAATGACGTGGGCATCATCGGGGGAGTCAACAGCGGTGTAGCCGTTTTCCTCAAACAGCGAGCGCAGGACTCCTGTTTCATATATATTGACCTTGCATCCGAAGGTCACAAAATGCACTTTTAATGTCTCCATATTCTTACCTTAGGGAACAATAGCAGTTGGTAAATGTTCATAAAATGTACCATAAAATTTGTAATAATTGCACAATCCTTGGGAATTCACTATCAATTCGCGGTAACATTATACAATAATTTTTTAAAAATTGCAAATCCCTCTTGACTTAAAAGTTCAAATCTGATAATATTAGGTCATACAGAAGGGAAGCCTCCTGTAACATAACATCTCCCACAGAAAGAAGGAATAAACTATGAAGAAGGCAACCATCGTACTTTCTACTATCAACGACGTTAAAGATTTTGTATCAAAGGTCTCCATGTGTGACTATGATGTAGATTTGCTTTCAGGCAGATATGCAGTTGATGCAAAGTCCATCATGGGCATTTTCAGCCTTGACCTTTCAAAGCCTATCGAGCTTGAGGCTCACACTGACGATGCTGCTGAGTTCTTCGCTGATATAAAGCAGTACATAAAGGACTAAGCATCCTTAGAAGCTGCACCCCGCAAACAGCCGCCCCCTCCTTTGAGGACGGCTGTTTTGATTTGTCTGTACATAAAATCTGCTATTTGCACAAAGATATTAGTGAAACATTGTCACATATCACTAAAATTTTTGTTTTTGTTTTAACGTTTTCAAAAGTACTTGCAAAAAAACTGCAGATATAGTAAAATATATGTGTGTGCAAACACAAAAAGGTCAAGGGGGACAGTCGCCCCTTAAATCGGAGGAATGGTTTTTAATGTCAAATATCTGCCTGAATACAAAGCACCTTGAGAGCTTTGTCAGCAAATCTGAACTTGAATATGTAAAGCCCCAGACGGAGCTTGCGGCAAAGATCCTGTCTGAGCGCACAGGTGCTGGGAACAGCTTTTTAGGCTGGCTCGACCTCCCTGTGGACTACGACAAGGAGGAGTTTGCCCGCATAAAGGCTGCGGCACAGAAGATAAAGAGTGATTCACAGGTCTTTATAGTTATAGGTATAGGCGGTTCTTACCTTGGTGCAAGGGCTGCTATCGAGCTTATAAAGTCTCCTCTTTACAACTCCCTCAAAAAGGATACTCCCGAGGTTTATTTCGTAGGCAACAGCATATCTCCCACATATCTCAACGAGGTCATCTCCCTTGTTGAGGGCAGGGATTTTTCCGTAAATATCATTTCAAAGTCCGGCACGACTACCGAGCCTGCCCTTGCATTCCGCATTTTCAGGGATCTTCTTGAAAAGCGCTATGGCAAGGAGGGGGCAAAGGGACGCATCTATGCCACTACCGACAAGGCAAAGGGCACTCTCAAGGAGCTGTCCGACAAGGAGGGGTATGAGACCTTCGTTGTTCCTGATGATGTGGGCGGCAGATATTCCGTCCTCACTGCCGTAGGTCTTCTGCCCATGGCTGTTGCAGGGTGTGACCTTGATGCTGTTATGGCAGGTGCTGCAAAGGCAAGGGAAGAGCTTTCCAAGCCCTTTGACGAGAATGATTGCTACAAGTATGCAGCTATACGCAATATCCTGTACAGACGGGGCAAGTCCACCGAGATACTCGTGGCATACGACCCTGCATTCACTATGATGGCTGAATGGTTCAAGCAGCTTTTCGGCGAGAGCGAGGGCAAGGACAACAAGGGCATATTCCCCGCATCCTGCATCTTCTCCACAGATCTCCACTCTATGGGACAGTTCATACAGGACGGCTCCCGCATCATGTTTGAGACTGTTGTTGACATCAAGAAGCCTGCAAAGGATCTCTACCTGGAGCCTGATGAGTCAAACCTTGACGGCCTTAACTTCCTCACAGGGCAGAATATGTCCGTGGTGAACAGACGTGCCATGGAGGGCACCATACTTGCCCACACCGAAGGCGGCGTGCCCAACATCGTGCTTGAGCTGGAGGACACCGCAGAGGAAAGCTTCGGCTATATGGTATACTTCTTTGAGAAGGCCTGTGCCATAAGCGGCTATATGCTGGGGGTAAATCCCTTTGATCAGCCCGGCGTTGAGAGCTACAAGAAGAATATGTTCGCTCTTCTTGGCAAGCCCGGCTACGAGGACAGGAAGGCAGAGCTTGAAAGCAAGCTCGGAAGATGATTTTCACGGCTTTGCGGGGGAAGACGGCGGCTCTCCCGTGTGTATGCCGTTGAAAACTACATGACCGCCGGGAACGGAGTTATTATGGTTAAGATCATTACAGGCAACAAGGGTTCCGGAAAGACAAAGATCCTCATTGAAATGATAAACAAGGCTGAGAAGGCTACTGACGGCTATGTTGTTTGCATCGACAAGAATGACAAGCTCAGATATGACATTGGCCACAGTGTCAGGATAGTTGAGACAGATGCCAACGCCATCTTCTCCTTTGAGGCATTCTATGGTCTGGTAGCTGGCCTTATTGCCGGCAACTATGATATAAAGGACATATTTGTGGATTCTATCCTCAAGGTGGGCGGCGCTGATTTTGACGGTCTGGGCGCTCTCCTTGCAAAGATAGACAAGCTGACAGGCTCTGACGTAAACGTTGTATTCACCGTTTCCGCAGACAAGTCTGCTCTGCCTGACACTGTAAGCAAGTATGCCATCAACTGACTGCAAAACTGATTTTTCCAATTTAAACGCTTGACATCTTGCGTTTGATGTGGTATAATCAATTGTCTGTGAAAAGCAGGAAGCACTAAGCACGGCTTTTAGGAAAGGCGGGGGACAGCATGACACTTGATATACGTTCTGTTGCCCAGACTCCCGGTGAACAGCAGCCTTTTGAGGGAACTGTTTCCCCAGAGGTCTTGGCCTCTGTGAAGGGGATAGAGTTTGCTACACCGGTCACCCTCAAAGGCCGCCTGAAAAACACTGCCGGAGTTGTCACGGTGGAATATGATGCCTCATTTTCGGTAAACTTTGTATGTGATCGCTGTCTTGCTCCTTTGACACGCTCCTATGAGCTGTCCTTTGAACACGTAGTGGTGAGGGAGGATCCAAGTGAGCACGATGATTACATAGTAGCCCATGGGGATCATATAGAGCTTGATGACACGGCTGTCAGCGATATCCTGCTTGAAATGCCGACAAAAGTGCTGTGTGATGAGAACTGCAAGGGATTGTGGGAATACATCCGCAGCTAAAATAAAGGCCGAATGATATCATGCGGCACATTAAGTAAGGAGGTGCCGGTAGGATGGCAGTACCTAAGAGAAAGGTTTCCAAGGCAAGACGTGACAAGAGACGCAGTGCTGTTTGGAAGCTCGACGCTCCCACCTTTACAAGATGCCCTAACTGCGGTGAGCTCATCGTTCCCCACAGAGTCTGCAAGAATTGCGGATTTTACAAGGGTGTTCAGGTGATAGGCAAGGGCGAATGATCATGGTTTATTAAAGCAGAGTGGCTTCCACTCTGCTTTAAAACTATTAACAGGAGTTGATCGTCACAGGGTTTAAGCTCGCACAGGGCTTGATCCTCTGATGTGCTGATATAAGAAAGGTGGCGATGATATGTCACTTCCCATAGTAGCGGTAGTGGGCCGCCCCAATGTGGGCAAATCCACGCTTTTCAACAAGCTGGTGGGCAAGCGCCTCTCCATAGTGGAGGATACCCCCGGTGTCACAAGAGACCGCATATACTCCGAATGTGAGTGGTGCGGCAGGGAATTCATGCTTGTTGACACAGGCGGTATAGAGCCCCGCTCCGATGATGTGATACTGGCTCAGATGCGCCGTCAGGCACAGGTGGCAATAGACAGCGCCGATGTAATACTGTTCCTGACTGATATACGCACAGGTGTCACCGCAGATGACCATGAGGTGGCAACTATGCTTCAGAAGTGCGGCAAGCCCCTTATTCTTGTGGTGAACAAGTGCGACAGCGTGGGGGAGCCGCCTCCGGAATTCTATGAATTCTACAATCTGGGTCTGGGGGATCCCTTTGCAGTGTCTGCCGAGCACGGCCACGGCACAGGGGATCTGCTGGATGAGGTGCTGAAATATCTGCCTGAGAACAAGGATGCCCAGTACGGTGAGGACTATATCAAGGTAGCCGTCATAGGAAAGCCGAATGCGGGCAAGTCATCTCTCATCAACTGCATAGCAGGGGAGGAGAGGGTCATAGTATCTGATATAGCGGGCACTACCCGTGATGCCATAGATACGGTCATAGAAAATGATCAGGGCAAATTTGTGTTCATAGATACCGCAGGCATCCGCCGCAAATCCAAGATAAACGAGAAGATAGAGCATTACAGTGTCCTTCGTGCCTATATGGCAGTTGACAGGGCTGATGTGTGCGTTATAATGATAGATGCTGTGGAGGGCTTTACGGAGCAGGATTCCCGTATTGCGGGCTATGCCCATGAAAAGGGTAAGGCATCAATCGTTGCTGTCAACAAGTGGGATCTGGTGGAGAAGGAAACAGGCACTATGGCTGAATATACCGAAAAGCTAAAGCAGGATTTCAGCTTTATGTCCTACGTGCCCTTCCTGTTCATATCCGCCAAGACGGGACAGCGCACGGACAAGCTCTTTCCCATGATAAAGCAGGTATACGAGCAGAACGGTCTGCGTGTCACCACAGGTATGCTCAATGATGTGCTCTCTTATGCGGTGGCAAGGGTTCAGCCCCCTTCGGACAAGGGGCGCCGCCTGAAGATATACTACATGACGCAGGCATCCACCCGCCCGCCTACGTTTGTGGTGTTCGTAAACCGTGCGGATCTGTTCCACTTCTCCTATCAGCGCTACATTGAGAATCAGATACGCACCACCTTCGGTCTGGAGGGGACACCTGTAAAAATGGTGGTCCGTGAGAGGAACAGGCAGGATACCAAGTAGCACCAATTCTGTGCTGGTCTGTTCTGCTTCTTGCATCTATTTAAGGGAAGGAACGATACTCTTGATCGCACTTGCATTGCTGGGAACAGCAATAATATCATATCTGCTGGGCTCCTGCAATTCATCAATCATACTTGTAAGGCTTCTGTACAAGGAAGACATACGTGAGCACGGCAGCAAAAATGCAGGGCTTACCAACACTCTGCGCTGCTACGGCAAGCTCCCGGCTCTGCTTACCCTTATAGGGGATCTGGCAAAGGGAATAGTGGCAGTGCTGCTCTCACAGCTCCTTGTGAGGCTTCTGTGTCCTGATGGTGCCGTTGACAGTCAGCTTGTGGGGTATATTGCAGGCTTCTTTGCCATACTCGGGCATATCTTCCCCCTGTACTACGGCTTCAAGGGGGGCAAGGGCGTGCTTGTGGCAAGCTCTGTCCTTATCATCATAGACCCCCGTACATTCTGCATAATCATTCCCTTTTTCCTTGTGGTGACTCTTGCCACAAGGTATGTATCCGTAGGCTCCATCTCTGCGGCGGTATTCTATCCCATACTTACTTTCTGCGTGAATTACCTGTGGGATAAGAAACCCCTTGACCACTGCCTGTGGTATACCCTGATAACGGCTCTGTGCGGGGTGATACTCATATATATGCACCGTGCCAACATAGAGCGGCTTAAAAACGGCACGGAGAACAGGCTTTTTGCCAAGAAGAAAACTGATGTTATGAATGATTCTGACATCGTACCCGATAAAGGAGCGGAAGAATAATGATAAAGGTATCTGTTTTAGGTTCAGGCGGCTTCGGGCTCGCACTGGCAGTGATGCTCAATTCCATGGGGCATGATGTTTGCGTTTGGTCAGCATTTGAAAGCGAGATCGAGGATATCAGGCGTGACGGGGAAAACAAGGCCAAGCTTCCCGGCGTGCATATCAGCGGGGAGATACACCTTACCGCTGATATATCCGCCATATCAGACAGTGACATAGTTATCTTCGGTATACCGGTGAACTTTGTGCGGAAAGTGGCAAAGCAGGCGGCTCCCTATATCCCTGAGAAAGCGGTGATAGTAAACACCGGCAAGGGACTTGAAAAGGACAGCTTAAAGCGCATGAGCGTGGTGCTCAAAGAGGAGCTTGGCCGCCCTGTGGTAGTGCTCACAGGTCCCTCTCATGCAGAGGAGCTTGCCATAGGCATACCCACCTCCGTGGTAGTGGCTTCCGAACGTCACGAGGATGCACAGTATATCCAGGAGGTCATGTCAAACTCCGCTATGCGCCTTTATATCAACGATGATGTGGTGGGCTGCGAGCTGGGGGGTGCCATGAAGAACATAATTGCCCTGTGTGCGGGTATCCTTGACGGCATGGGCTGCGGTGACAACACCAAGGCTGCCCTCATGACAAGGGGCATCTGGGAAATATCCCGCCTTGGGGTAGCACTTGGTGGTGAAATGCAGACCTTCGCCGGACTTACAGGGGTGGGTGATCTCATAGTCACCTGCTGCAGTATGCACAGCCGCAACCGCAGGGCAGGCATACTCATAGGTCAGGGCACCGACCCTGCTGAGGCTGTGCGTCAGGTGGGCACAGTTGAGGGCTATATCTGCACAGAGGCTGCCTATAAGCTGGCACAGCAGACAGGTATAGTCATGCCCATTACCGAGCAGTGCTACAAGGTGCTTTTCTGCGGTGCAAAGCCCGAGGAGGCTCTGCACAACCTTATGAGCAGACCTAAGACTACCGAGAACGAAAGCTCCATATATTTCACCAATAACTGACGCAAAGAGGAACGATATGCGACTTAAACCATATACCCGAAGGGTATTCTACTATGAGACCGATCGCATGGGGATAGTTCATCACTCCAATTACATCCGCTGGTTTGAAGAGGCAAGGGTGGATGTCATCGAGCAGGCAGGACTGCCCTTTGAAACTGTGGAGGCACAGGGTATAATGAGCCCTGTGCTGTCAGCCGAATGTGAATACCTTATCCCTATGAGATTCGGGGATGTGTTTGTGATAAAGGCCTATATACCCAAGTTCGGGACACGCTTTGATGTTATATACGAGGTATATGACGACAATGGCGTGCTCCATGCAAGGGGAAAGACATCCCACTGCTTTGTGGATACGGATCTGCGGCCTGTGCGCATTAAGCACAGCCACCCAAAGGTATACGATACCTATATGGCTCTTGCAGATGCGGGGGAGCACCTGTATGACAGTGAGTGAAAGGCGTTGGCATGACTGAAGTTGAGATATTCACTGATGGCGCCTGTTCCGGCAATCCGGGTCCCGGGGGCTGGGGTGCTATACTGCGCACAGGGGGACACACCAAGGAGATCTCAGGGGGAGAAAGGGACACCACCAATAACCGCATGGAGCTTACCGCTGTTATAAAGGCGCTCTCCCTGCTGAAATTCCCCTGTGCCGTCACCCTTACCACAGACAGCAAATACGTTTGCGACAGCGTTATGAAGGGCTGGGTGTACAGCTGGCAGTCAAAGGGCTGGGTACGATCCGGCAAGCCTGTGCCCAACACGGATCTGTGGCAGGCGCTGCTTCCTCTGCTAAAGACACATGATGTAAAATTTGTCTGGGTGAAGGGTCATGCGGGACATCCTGAGAACGAACGCTGTGACGAGCTGGCTGTCATTGAAAGGGACAGATATTCCGCATAGTAACAGGTGAGGATATGGGTCAGATAGATTTTTTTGAATATGGGATAATATATGATATCATCCTGTTTATGCTGTTTGCTGTGGGTGTCTTCGACATTATCTTTATGATAGTCACAGCCCGCAGGGATATAGAAGAAAAGAAGGAATACGCCCAGCTCATCGTCAAATGGCTGGGGATACTTCTAAAGGCTGCGGCTGCGGTCTATTGCTTTATTGTGACCTTCACCTATGATGTGGATCTTACAACAAAGCTCATCCATGCAGGCATAGGGGCGCTGCTCGCTGTTGATACGGTCTTTTCCCTTTACTACAAGATAAAGTACGGTAGGCTGCCCCTGGCTGAAAACGGTGGAAAGAGATGAGCATATCCGAAAAGGTAAAGGGCTTTCTGGGGCTGTCAGGCCCCTTTTCAAAGACTGCCGCATACCTTGCGGAGCATGGGTATAATGCAAGGTATATGCAGATGCTGGAGGAGCTGCTTCCCACTCTGAAGTCAAAGCGTGACACGGAGGACTGCAAGGCTCTTATCGCACAGGGGTATTTGTTCAGAGGAGAGCTTAAAAAGGCAGAGGAGCATTTCACCGGGGTGGATATTTCCCTGATGTCAAGGGAAAGCCGTCCTGCATTTGCCAATAATTATGTGCTGTGCCTGTTTCTCCTGAAAAAGGAGGGGCAGATGCTAAAGACCTTTGGGGAGAATGAAAGCTATATCCTGCAGGACGACACACTGCTGAGACGGCGGAGCATAGCCCTGCGGGAATTTGCCAACGGCGACTATGAGGCGGCGGTGACTGTGCTCGTAAAGCTCATGTCCGAGGCGGACAGCCGTGCAACTCTTATGGCTGATATATGTCTTGTGCGGACTATGCTTCGCCTTGATATGTACAGGCAGGCGGACGAGATAGCCCACAGGCAGTTTGACAGATATAAAGGGAAATTTGAGCTTACCGCCCTTGTGGCTTCCCTTGAGAACAGTATCAGAAAAGGACTCAGGTGATCTTATGGATATGTTGAAGGCATTTATGGAGCGCCTTTTCAGCGTAATGAAGATAGTCATATTCCTTGGGGCAAACCTGCTTGTACTGGTGATTGCAAGGAGCCTTGCAGGGGTGGAGTATGCACATATAGTAGCATCCCTTGTTTCCATGGTGCTCAACTACCTTTTCGTCATGGTGATAGAGAAGAACCGCTTTTCCTTTTTCGCCGCAGGGGAGGGGATAACAAACCTTGGACAGGGGATCCTCTGTGCCATACTCACATATGTGCCGGTGTGCATACTTGAATACGGTCTCGGCAATCTTACCGGGGACTTCAAGCCCAATACCGTGAACCTTGCGGCGGCGGCTGTCTCAGGTGTAGGCTACGGGCTTTTCCCGGCACTGCTCATATACGGCTATGTATTTCAGATGATAAGGAACGACCTGGGACTGTATGTTGCCTATCCTGTGTGTCCGCTGCTATACGTGGCATATACGGGTGTATTCGGCAAGGACTTCATAAGGGATATGCTGCAGCGGCTTGACTTTACCTCCTCGGAGTTCTTCATGTCCTTTTTTACGGTGCTGCTCATAGGCTTTATCGGGGTGATGCTCATAACCGCCTACGGTGATATGCGCAGTACGGCTGTTTACTTTGTGGTGGTAGGTATCCTGGAGCGTGTGGCATCCACCATATTCACCCTTACCTACAGAGGCCGCCCCTTTTCAGACGGCTCTGAAATGTATATAGGGCTGTTCTGCCCCATTATCCTTTTCTTTATCGCAATGTACATTGTGATAAAGGTACACGTTGACGAAAAATAGCAGAGTCTTTGCTATAACCCTCCGGATCCTTGCAGGTGATGATATGGAATTGTCCCTTATCTGCATAAAGCAGATAGTTATAATGTTTATCCTCGTGGCAGTGGGATTTCTCTGCGGAAAGACCTCTATCATAGACAAAAATACCAATGCACGGCTGTCACGCTTTGTGCTTGACGTGGTAAATCCCGTGCTCATCTTCATGTCCTATCAGCGGGAATACGATCCCGCTCTGATGAAGGGGCTGCTGCTGTCTATTGTGCTGGGGCTGTGTTCCTTTCTGCTCATTATGGCAGTGCTGAAGATAGTATACTTCAAAAACAAGACCGACGGTGCTCTGATAGTGCGGTTCGCTTCTATCTATTCCAACTGTGCCTTTATGGGGATACCCCTTATCAACGGACTTTTCGGCGGAGAGGGAGTGCTGTACATCACAGGCTATCTCACAGTGTTCAATATCTTTGTATGGACACATGGCGTGGCACTCTTTGGCGGCAAGAAGGAAATATCCCCGAAGAAGATAATCACATCTCCGTCAATTATAGCCATAGCCCTTGGTATGATATCCTTTGTGACAGGCTTTACTCTGCCCCAGATAGTATCTGAGGCAGGCACACATATCGCCGGGATGAATACTCCTCTTGCCATGATATGCGCAGGTGTTACCATTGCATTTACCGACATCAAGAAGGAGATACGTTCAAAGGAGGTATATGCGGCTCTTCTGCTGCGGCTCATAGTATGCCCGGGGCTGTTCTTCCTTGTATTCCGTTTTCTTCCCCTTGACATACCGGAAACAGTGTTCATGACCGTGCTTGTGGCATCAGGATGCCCTGCGGCGGCAACAGGCACCATGTTTGCCCTGCGCTTTGAGAAAAAGCCGGAGCTGTCTGCGGTGATATTTGCAGCCACCACACTGCTTTCCTGCCTTACCTTGCCCCTTGTGGTAATGGTGGGCACTATGTTCAGACAGACTTGAAAGGAACGATATGGTACTTATACCCGAAAATGAGCTTGCCGCCATGTGCAGGGAATACGGCATTGAGATAACACATGAGGAGTACGCCCTGTATGAGCGCTACATCGCCATGGTGCTCGAAAAGAACAAGGTGATGAACCTGACACGCATAACAGAGCCCTATGATGTCTCTGTGAAGCATATCCTTGACAGCCTTATGCCTTTTGCATACGCAGTGCCCCGGGGCAAAACGGCTGATGTGGGCACGGGTGCGGGCTTTCCCGGGGCTGTGATGAAGATACATGACCCTTCGCTTGATGTGACCCTCATAGACAGCCTTCGCAAGAGGATAGACTTTTTATGTGAGGTCTCCGAGGCGGTCTTGCCTATGGAATGTATACACATCCGTGCTGAAGATGCAGGGAGAGGAAAGTTGCGGGAGCCCTTTGACACGGTCGCTGCCCGTGCTGTGGCAGCGCTGCCTGTGCTGTGCGAATACTGTCTGCCCCTTACAAAGCCGGGGGGTAAGTTTATCGCACTGAAGACTCCCTCTGAGGATGCGGGTGAGTGTGAAGCACTTATCTCAGAACTTGGGGGACAGCTTTCTTTGCAGAAGGATTATACTCTGCCCGACGGAGAGAAAAGGCGGATCATAGTGATAGAGAAGGTAACATCTACACCGTCAAGGTATCCCCGTAAAAAGATCAGATGATATGTGCAAAACGCCTAAAATATTTGACCGATACAAGAATAATTATACAGAATGTAGAAAAATAGTGTGTTGATGTAAAATTTCTTGATTTTTACGTTATAGTATGCTAAAATACCATTGTATTTATATGAAGTGTCGTCATTTTTGACGTGCATGATATAGGAGGAATGAAAGATGATTAAGAAGAGAATAGCTGCACTGGCAGCAGCGTTAGTGATCGCTTCTTCTGGGGCAGTCGTATTCGCAGGCGACTATAATGAAAACAAGGGCGGCATGCCCAGCACAAGCGGCCCCAAGCTCCCTTCAGGTACCATTAGCGGGCTTATCACCCCCATAGTTACTACATCTGACAGCACCGGCTCCAAGGATGAGATCGACTATACCGTTGTTACCGAAGAGCGTGTGAAGAATGCTGATGAGAAGGGTACTTCCATCAAGATCCCTACAAAGGGCGCTTCCTTTACAAAGGGCGCTAAGAGCGCACTTGCCACTGCAAGCGGCCCTGTAAAGTTCCAGTCTGTTTCCGGTGACTACAGCTACACCATAGATCCCAGCTCCGTTAAGGGTACCAAGGGATTCAGGATCGGCTTCGAGATAATCCGCAACGATGATACCAATGAGGTAACTATCATACCCCTTGGCTGGACTGGCAGCTTCGGATGCACCATCAACCTGAGAGTGAACAAGGTTTTTGTTCCCGATGGTCTGGATCTCACCAAGGCTAACAACTACCACATCACCGATGACGGCAAGATCACCAACGAGGGCCCTGTTACCGCTAACAGCGACGGCACCTTCACTGTGGCTCTTTCCAGCGCTTCCTACTATGTAGTATCTGCTGGCTCTGCTGAGGATGTTGCTGCAGGCGCAGGCGTTGACGGCAACGGCGCTGTTCTGTAAGAATATTAGGAATGAGGAGTCCTTCGGGGCTCCTTATTTTTATGCATATGCATCCCCCTGTCAGCTTTTGACATGATGTCATGGCTGACAGGGGGGTGTTTTTATTTCTTTTTGGCAAGTCTTGCCTGCAGCTTGTCCAGTGGGATATTCATAGGGCATATCCTTACACAGGAAAGGGATTGCCCGCAGTCCCGGAAGAAGTGCTTCATGTATTCCTTCTTTACGTCTTTTGTATGCGCAGCATCGGTGCTGTCCATGCCCCGTGCGGCGCCTGCGACCCCTGCACCGCCTGTAAATGAGGAGCCTGGGATGTAATTGGGGCACACCTCCAGACACAGCCCGCACATCAGACAGCGTACAGCATCTGTATCCATAGGCTCCTGCGGTGCCTCCGGCCATGCTTTGAGTGTTTCCTGCCCATTGTACATTATGGTTCTGTCCACGCTGAGGTCACGTATGACGGGAAATTTGGAGAGGGGCTCTATAAGGGCATTCTCCTTTAGCTCCCGCATATGCACAGTACAGGCAAGCCGTGGCTTCCCGTCAATGACCATCGCACAGGCACCGCACTTCTTTTCCTTGCATGAGCAGTTAAAGGAAATGGGCTGAGATGGCTTGCCGTCGGCATTTACAATTTCACTCCGTGAATTTATCTCCTCCAGGAAGTCTATGACCGTTTCGTTTCCGTCACCCTCATATAAAAAGGGTTCAAGGAACTGCCTGCCCTTTTCGGCAGTGCGTTTTATCTTGATGATCTTTTTCATTCGCCCACCTCATCAAAGCGGTGCTTTATCACGCCGTCATAGTATACTGTGGATGTTTTCCTGTACTCGGGGAGAGTATCGGGAAAGTCCGTGCGAAGATGTGCGCCCCTGCTTTCACGGCGCTGCGAGATGCTCTCTGCAATTGCCATGGCAAGCAGGCACCTGCTGTGAAGATATTCTTTCCCCCTGGCTTGCTCCTCTATGCAGGACAGCTTTTCCTGCACGTCCGCAATGACCTCGGGAGTGCGTATCACTCCAAGACGGCACAGCTGTCTGCGTATGTCCTCATCCTGCTGTGCAGCCGCCTTTACCTCGTAAATATCCACACTTTCGGATGTGGCTGTGATCTCTGTTTCTTCCCTGTCTGCGGAAAGTGCTGCATATGCTGCACACTCGCCGCCGTACAGTGCCCCGAGAAGAGAGTTCCCCCCAAGACGGTTGGCACCGTGATAGATACAGGCAGCCTCACCTGCGGCAAAAAGCCCGTCTATGGAGGCTCTGTGGCTGCTGTCCGTCCTTACGCCCCCCATGAAGTAGTGTATACCGGGTCTTACGGGCAGCGGGGCTGTTTTCATATCAATGCCAAGGAACATTTTACAGCTTTCTCTCAGACTCCCCAGCCTGCTGTCTATGATGTCTCCGTCAAGGGCGGTAAGGTCAAGGTAGATATCTCCGCCTTTGTCTATTATCTTCTGCTCCTCTATGGATATGACATCACGGGGGGACAGATCCCCCTTTTCAAACCCCTGCATGAAACGTATCCGCTGACCGTTTTCAAGGGTGTAGAGTATGCCCCCCTCACCTCTTGCGGCTTCGGAGATGAGCATGGATTTGCCCTTTAGAGGGGAGGTGGTGGGGTGAAACTGGATAAATTCAAGGTTTGAGAATTCCACACCGCTTGTGAACAGGGAGGCGGCTGCCGTGCCGCTGTTCAGGACAGAGCCTGTGGCAATGCCGAAAAGGCCGTTTAGCCCTCCTGTACACATTATTACAGCCCGTGTAGTGATACGGCATATCTTCCCGGTGTACTTATCGGCAAACAAAGCCCCGCATATGCCCTTGTCATCTGTCAGCACTCTCAGGAACAAAAGCCCTGTTTCCCGCCTGATGAGCCCCTGAGCCTCGTATTTCCTGGCCATGGTGATAAGGGTATGCATCAGTATCAGCCCTGTTTCAGATCCGCAGTAGCAGGTCCTTTTCCTGCTTTGCCCCCCGAAGGCACGCTGTGCCACCTTTCCGTCAGCTGTGTGGTCAAAGGGCATTCCCATGGCGGAAAGCTCCTCTATTATGCGGGGAGCCGCATTGCACAGACCGTTTACCGCAGCAGGAGAGGCGATATTTCTTCCCGCCTTTATGGTGTCAGCGGCATGGAGCTCGGGGCTGTCGCCCTCGCCGCAGTTGTCAAGGGCTGCATTGATACCGCCCTCCGCCATATTAGACTGTGCCCTTTCCGAAGGGCTTTCCGAGACAAGAAGGCAGCCGCAGCCCTTTTTGGCAAGGGTGAGGGCGGCATTAAGTCCTGCTGCCCCTGAGCCTACTATAAGGATATTTGCATTCATCATAACGCCCACCCTATGAAATACAATGTGGTGCATACTGCGCAGAACAGCATCACTGTGGAGATGGAGAGGGAATACAGTTCTGTTTTTTCCCTGTACTCTGCCTTTCCTTTTTTGATAAGGGATGATCTGATGCCAAGGGTACCGTGGATGACTATGCACATCATGAGCAGGAGCATCATAATATATTTGAAAAACCCGAATTCTTCAAGGAAAAGGTATCCGTTCACCCGTACAGTAAACATACGGAAGTGCAGTATGATGAGGATTGCCATGGCAATGCCGGTTATTCGCATCGACCAGAAGGCGGCGTTCTCTCGGAAATACCACTTGCCGCTCTTTATCCCCGCCCTTACAGAAGGGATGCTCAATATGATGCTTATGAGAGCGTGGAGCCAGACAAATGCTTCAAGAGTATGGGAAAGTCCCTTTGAGGTGAATGTAATGACCCCTGTCATCATCAGTGAGCCTAATATGGCATGGAGTATGAGCAGAAGGATAATTATCCTTGCCACTATGGTATTTAACTTACGGAGTATCGTCATAGCTTTCTTCCTTGGAAAAGAGGATAATATCGAATTTGCCGCTGTGAACATAGGAACGGAACATAAAGGGAGTAACAGGGCACAGGGTCATGTCGTGTTCAAAATAATCACCGGCTATCTCCAGAGCTTCCCGGCTGTCCGCCTCATAGGCAGGGTCGGTGCTGCACAGCATACAGTCGGTGCGATCCTCCCGCAGGGCTTCGGAATTGACAAGGAATGTGTATATACAGCCGTCCTCTTCCACCTGTATCCGCTGTGTCTCTACCTTAGCCAGCTGGAAATCCATCATGGAAAAACTCCATTCTTTGCCTGGCTGGATCGTTGCCTGGGAAACTGCGTCATATATGGGGCTTCTTTCATATGCTATGCACCCGAAGGTGAACGCAAGTATGAAAAGCCCGGTGCCTGCAACAGCAAGTGCTTTCTTTATCATATGCATCCCATCCTTTGCTTTATTATATCATATGAAAGCAGTTTATGTCAACAAAAATCGGCTCCGCAAAAACGGAGCCGGAGTATTTAATAATCGCCGCGCATGGTTATCTGTGTTTCTCCGGGTTCAGTATCCTCCCAGGGCACATAAGGAGGAGGTGCCTCCTGTGTGGTGACAGTTACAGGTGCGGGGGGCACGGTGGTAACAAATGCTGTTGTAGTAGTCTCTGTGGGAATGGTGACAACAGTGGTGGTGACGGTGGTGGTCTCATGGAGGTCGTTTACTGCAACATATACCTCAAGCACCTCACCCGCCTCAAGGTCGATGATCTCACCGGGATCCTTGCTTATCCATGCTACGTAGTCATTGAGCACGGATTCAGTCTCGGAATACTTTTCCTCATACTTGATGCCAAGGCTGCCCAGCAGCTCAAAATAATCCCTCTTGTTAAGACCTGTAAAGTCGGGTATCTCTATCTGACCGGAGCCCATGCTTATGGAGAGGACGCACTCATCCCCCTTGGCATAGTTCTCGCCCTTTGCTATGCTCTGTGCGAATATGGTGCCCTTTTCATAGTCGTTGGTGTATACATAGTCGCAGACTATGGTCAGGTTCTCGATGATGGCGGAGTTCTTTACAGTGTCGTAGCTCTTGCCCACAAGGTCATTCATAACATACACTGTGGAGCCTGATTTTACGGATGTCTGTGCGGCATCGCTCTCACCCTCGGAGCCTGTTACCGCAAGGGTAGGCAGGGATGCAGATCCGTCTGCCTCATCTAAGGTAAGCCCTGTGTCGCTCTCTGATATATCGCTCTGTGTCATGTCGTCGGTGGTCATATCCGAAATATCCGACAGCACGCCTGTTGTAGTGGTCATATTTACAAGCATGGAATCGCTGTGGTCGTCAAGGCTTGTGATGAGGAATGTCATCAGCCCCATCATAAGCACTGCAGCGCTTACCAGCGCTATCCAGAAGACTTTGTGCCTGCTGGGCTGCTTTTTCTTTGCTTTCTGTGAGGATCTTCTTACGGGATCCTCCTCTTCATCGCCGTCATCGTCAGGCTGCCTGCGGTTCCATTCCGGCTCCTCAAAGAGCTGTGTTACAAACTCGGTTATGGTCTGTATTCGCATATCTCTTGAAAGCTCCAGACCGCCCATAATTACCTTGGAGATATTGGGGGGGATATTGCTGTTCAGGCTGCGGGGCTCGGGGAGAGTGTCATTTGCCGTCCTCTCCATTGCGTTTGTGGGGGTGGTGCCTGTAAGCATCCTGTACAGCAGGGCAGACAAGCCGTACACATCCGTCCATGTGCCCTGCCAGTTGCTGGAGGAATACTGCTCAGGGGCGGCATATCCACTGTATATCTCGCTTGAAAGCTCTGTGTTCGCCGTTCTGGCATCGGATATGCAAAAGCCTATGAGCTTAAGATCGTTATCCTTTCCTACAATGATGTTCTCAGGTGCAATGCCTCTGTGGATAACACCCGCATTGTGGATAAGGGACAAGGTGGTAAATATAGGCGGGAACATCTCCCTGACTGTGTCCCATGAAAGCTCTCCCGCATTCTCCTTCAGGTATTTGGAAAGGTTTATGCCCTCGATGTACTTGAATATGACATAGCCTGTGTTGTTTTCTCCGAACATATCCGTGGGAGGATTTATATGGGAAAGGGTGCGCATTTTGGCAAGTGTCTTGTTGAGCTCTACAAACTCCGACATGAACGCCTTGTACTGGGCTACGGAATTTGAACGCACAGACAGTACCGGGCTGTCCTTGGTACGGCTGCACAGGGTATCGGGCATATATTCCTTTATGGTCACCTTTACCCCTGCCTGGGTATCAAATCCGATATATTCTGCACTTTCCCCGTTGTAGCGGAGCAGCTTGCCCACAAGATATCTGCTGTGCAGCATCGTTCTTGGGGGGAGATAGGAGGGGATGACAGGCACAGAGGAATCATATCCGCAGAACGGACAGATATCCTCGTTTCCCTTTTCCTCCATACATCCCATGCAAAGCCTATCAAGATCTGCGGTCATTGTTTTCCTCCGATTGTATGCAAAGTGCATGGATCTTACTCATCATCTGTATGAGTACAGACTACTGCACATAATAATCTCACTATATATTAACAGTAACCGCCTCCGATGTCAATAGGAACAAGGCATTTGTAAATGCACTGTATTCAAACTTTAATTATTATGCCTGTTTTAGGCGGGATATTGTATCTGTTTTGTAATCAGTGTAATACAAAAACAAAGCACGGCAGGGCTGCTGTGCTTTGTCTTTGAGCTATATGCTGTATTTTTTTGCGGCATAGAGCATATACTGATTGCTTCTGCGTTCCTCATCAAGGGTGGATGGCTTTCCGTGCCCCGGATATATTTTGTAGGGGGTGGCTGTGTCAAAGGCATAGAGCACAGCAAGGGAGGAGAAGATGTCTTCCTCATTGCCGTCGTACATATCAGTGCGTCCCATGCTCCCCTTGAAAAGGGTATCTCCTGTAAACATCACATCGCCGCAGATATAGCATACAGAGCCTGATGTGTGGCCGGGAGTGTGCAGCACCTCAAATTCCAGTGTGCCTGCTGTTATCACATCCCCGTCCTGTACAGTTTGTGCGCTTGTGACAGGCTCTGTGGGCGGGAGATTGAAGTAGCGTGTAAGGTTCGAGTCATCGTTTGTCAGCTTTTTCAGATCGTTTTCGTGTATCACACAGTCAGCCCCGGTGGTGCGCATGATCTGCGCCGCTGCCGCTATGTGGTCGCAGTGACCGTGGGTCAGCAGTATCTTTTTAAGATACACGCCCTTTTCGTAGATAACTGCCATGATCTGCCCAGGGTCGCAGGGAGCATCTATCAGGACACCGTCCATATTGTCATCCCAGACAAGGTAGCAGTTGGTGCCGAATGGTCCCATGGAGGGTATGGTGTGCATGAGCATAGTGTTTCTCCCCCGGGCTTATGCGATGCCCTTGACTTTGTAGTCCTTTGCTTCAACGGCGGCTCTGAGCACATCATCTGCTACATCTGCTGAAAGCTCTACTACGGCAGTGCCCTTTTCATGGCTGACTTCTGCGGCTGTCACGCCTTCGACAGCTTCAAGAGCCTTTTTAACGTTTGCCTCGCAGTGAGAGCACATCATGCCCTCAATAGTCATAGTCTTGGTCATGGTCTTATTCTTCCTTTCATCAAAATAGCTTTGTATATCTGATATTACCGCAGAAAGTGCGGGTATATCCCTGTTTATCGGCCTGTCACGGCGGGGG
>OCTW013381544.1_pt1 | contig 70396 bp, 65 predicted proteins | sample 1539671 | NCBI WGS metagenome assembly OCTW01 (sample SAMN02144230, study PRJEB22623) | gut metagenome | biome: sheep rumen | host: Ovis aries | place: New Zealand | reverse complement strand
GATAAACAGGTATTGCGGACTTATTTTTGAAAAAGTAAGCCCCCTCAATCAAAAAGCGTTGGTTCTGGAGGTGATGTTTCCGTCTCTTCCGCAATCAATGTCACCCAAATCTGTATCTTGATGGCGAATGCGAGCACAACTCTACATTAAATACAGAATAAGCGAAGCCATATGGCCTCGCTTATTCTGTTCGGTAAATTGGAATTTAGTATCTACAATTCCACCTCGTGGCCCTTCACGACAATCACCGGGCAACCAGGAATTTTCTTCATTTTTCCTTTCACTTTGTGACGGGCATAACTGCTCTTGAAGTTGGCGGGGAAAGACAGCCTGCCTTTGCCCTTGATGTCAACGACGCTGATAGTGACGCAGTATTTCTTCTTGCCTTTCAGCACGATAGACTCCGCAGGGGTGACGCTGAGTTGTTTGCCATTGTCGGCTGGCGTGACTCGCAGGTAGATGGGCTTGTTCAGTACATTGACAAACTTCTTGTCCCGAACCTCGTAGCAGTTGAAACTCAATAGGCATTCCTCGTACTCGCACTTGTCGATGGCGACCATGATGTCGGTCAGCAGATAGTCTTTCCGGTTCTTAAAGATAGGCCCCCATTCTATTTCTCCTTTGCAGTCGCCCTCGAAGCCTGCTGTGCCCATCCTTATCCACGATTTGCCCGACAGCATGTGCGGCTTGTTCTTCTTGCCGACCACGACCTCGGCCAGTTCGATTACCTTGTCTTTCAGAGTCACGGTCAGTTCGTACCCGTCGGCATACGTGGTAAGGGTATTGTCGCCGTCTGATAGGAAACGTGCGTGAAAGTCAGTATCTCCTTGCGTCCTGCGGGAATCGTTAGCGTGAAGTGTCCCTGCGCGTCGGAGATAACACCAACGCTATCCTCCTCAATTCCGATACTGACATACTCCACGCCGTCGCCCCGCTCGTTGACGACGCGACCTTTAACGGTGGTCTGTGCTTGCCCCGCCATCCAGACGATAGCGAGCAGTACGGTGATGATGATTTTCACATTCGTGTTACACATATGATTATTCTGCTAAATTTGCTAAATAAATTCCGATTTACCATAAATACTGATTTATTTGGCTGCAAAAGTACAAATTTTATACAGTTTTTCTTTCAAAAGCTGTGTCAAATTAACTTTTCTTTTCTATTCTTGAATTCAAATTGATAATGCAACAAATGTGTCAAAGAAGTAAGTGAGCAAGGAGCATGAAAAAAGGGACAAAAGTTCCACAAGATCTTTCGTCCCCAGCATTAAATGCTTACCTTTGCAGACAAACTTCCACATAAGTTGCAAATATGACAAAGCATCTAACTGCGCAGCAAAGGTACGAAATATCTTTCAGACTGCAAAAAAAAGAACGTTCAACAGACATAGCCAGGGCTCTTGGTGTGCACCGCAGCACCATTAGCCGAGAAATTAGGCGCAACAAGGCACCCCATGGCAGGTATAATGCGGAAAAGGCCCAGTGGCTGTCAGACAGGAGAATGAGCGCAAGAAAGCACTATACCGTCCTTACGGACGAAATAAAGGTTTACATTGACCATAAGCTCACACAGGAACAGTGGTCTCCCGAGCAGATATCCGGAAGACGGCGTGCACTGGGATTACCGCCCATCTCACACGAAACCATCTACAGATATGTGTGGGAGGAGAAGCACAAATGGGGGAAGCCTCTCTATAAGCATCTGCGCCACAGGGGCAGGCGCTATAACAAGCGCGGTTCATCGTATAAGTCAAGGGGAATACCTGGACGTGTCGGGATAGAGCAAAGACCTGCGGTCGTTGATGAGAAAGGAAGGTTCGGAGATCTGGAGATCGACACCATTGTGGGGAAGAACAGGCGGAGCGTCATCATGACAATCAATGATAGGGAGTCCGGGTTCCTAATCATGAGAAAGCTTCCTTCAAAAGAGGCAGAGCCTCTGGCGGAGGCAGCCATTGCCGCACTTAAGCCGATAAGAAAGGGATTGCATACCATGACCGCAGATAATGGTACAGAGTTCTCCAGGCACCAGCAGATTGCTAGAGCACTGAAAATAGACATCTTCTTTGCAAGACCATACCACTCATGGGAAAGAGGTGCTAATGAAAACACTAACGGTCTAGTCAGGCAATATTTCCTTAAAGGGAGTGATTTTACAAAGATAACAGATAAAGACATCAATATGGTACAGGACAGAATCAACAACAGGCCTAGAAAGAGATTGAATTACAAAACGCCTGTCGAGTTTATCAGACAAAAATACGGAGAGAATAAAACAATTATAAAGTTGTTGCGTTATTAATGTGAATCCTGCATTGCTGTCCGATGAAAGTTCATCCCTGTAGGCTGCATATAAATCTCTATATGCCGTCTCGAAAATACTTTCCGGCCTTCTTGCATTGGCATCGGAAAGGGTGCTGCGACGGGGCATCATGTTAATGCCTAGGTGGGCAAACTTACGAGCTTTTGGAAACATGGATTCAGTAATCTCACGCAGGGAATCGAAACACTTGATCACAGCATAGAATTAGCACAAAGATAAGCAAATTACTTCGTTACTATATCATACAAACTCTTATAATCCTTGGCAACGTCATAGATGTAACCGTTGTCGCTGATGGCTTTGAAGTGGCGACGGGCACATTCTATCTTGCTTTCCTCAGAACCACGGAGCTGTGAGCCCTGGGTTGGGAAAGTCAGGGCTTCGTTTCATAAAAAACAAAAAGAGGTCGTGTCTGTTCCTTTTGACACAACCTCCATATATTTTCAGATCGTACTTGGTTAATATTTCATTTTATTTTGAGCCGCTTTAACTAAACCATAGAGCCAGCTCTGATGACCATCTATCATAATGTTAGTACCAGACATCTCTACAGCAGGTTTTCCGATCTGACTTTCCTGAGTCAGAATGCGCAGACGATTGCCAGGAAGTTCTTCTAAAAGCCATGCATGAATAACATCGAGGCGATGATCTGCATCACCTTCAGCCCAACCATGCCAAGCGATACGGGCTATGCCTTGATAAGGCGCTTCAAATTCTACAATCTGTGCATCAATCGGAAAGCCAAAGGTTTTGAAGAAGAAAAACGCATCAGGATAAAGTTCACTTTTGCCTTCTTCTTTATACTGTGCATCTGAAGAATTGCTATAATACTTCTCCCAAATAGTAGCATGGGTAAGATATGGCCATACATCTTCAGCCTTTAAATTTTTTACGATGACTTCATTACTTGCAAAATTGTCTGTAGTACCAGGAAGATATTCTTCTGGCCAATTGATTTCGTTCAACATATTCGTTTATTTTTTAATGTTACACTTTTCTGATTTACAAGTACAAAAGTACGGCAAAAATAGAAGAGTCATGTTATGTCAAACGTCAAATCAAACTTTACTCAAACGTCTATTTATTATTATTCTTTTGGATAGCCTACAGGATGATACATTAATGGTATCTGCTGAGCATCAAGTTTTAATGCCTTTTGAATTTTAGCTGCATCTAATTTTGGTGCACACGGAACAGTACCTAATCCTACAGACGTACAATACAGAAATAGATTTTCAGAAACAATACCTGCATCCATTAAGCCAAAATTAAGATTTCGAGCATCATTGGTAGTCTTAGAAGCACCAAATTTTCTCTGATCGCTTACGAGAAGTACTGTTGCAGGAGCCTCATTAACGAATTCATTTTGCCCTATCATCATCGGACGAATATCCTTCTCTGTCACTTTCACGAGTTTTCTTCCTTCAGCATCATATTTCCAGGTACCGTCAGACTTACACACATAGAGATCAATATCTTGACGATTCATAGCAGAAGGTGCTGTTCGCTTATCATACTCGTTCACTCCATTCGCCGCCCAAAGAATATCAAGCAGTTGGTTGTCTGTCAATGCTTTTGACTGATAGCTGCGACATGATTGTCGTTCTCCTAAAACATCCTTCACCGACTTCTGATTTTCCTTATTTTGCATCTTCTGAGACATACTACCCTCTTTTATCCAAGCACCAACAACTTCCCCCATATACATAGAATGAATACCTGCCGGAAAGTTGGCGTACATATTTTTAGGAATATCATTACGGAAATACTTTTCATCAAAAGGAGCACCATACATGATTTCACATTCTATCACTGCATCAGCTTCCTTATAATATGGAGTTCCGTTATTGGTAAAAGCAACATGCAAGCCTAATGCTTTGGCCTTATCGCCATCTCTTCCACTATACTTGCCCATATACTCAATTACCTTGGTATCAGAAAACTGCATAATAGTAAAATACTTTGATTTCTCCAAAAATTCATGCGTATATCTCTTTTGAGCAACATATACTGTAATAGTCGGACGATTTCTGCCCCAAATAGTTCCCATACCACCCCAACCTATAGTCATGGCATTACTCTTATTTTTATCACCAGCCGCAAGAATCGGAGCATGAGTAAAATATGTAAATGGATTTTCTTTAAAATTATCCAACACATCAAACTCCTGGAATCCATTTTCTGTCTGAGCAGAAATATTCAATGAACAGAATAACATAGCCAAGACAAATACATTTTTCTTCATAACTATTTATCTTACTTTTTCCTATTTAATAATTTAATCATAATTTAGAAGGTGGAAATCCGTATTCTTTTTTAAAAGCTGTTGAAAAGTGACTCAAATTCTTAAAGCCTACTTCTAAATAAATCTCACTGGCATGACTTCCATTTTCTTCCATCATACGTTTAGCCTCTGCTAGTCGGCGTCTAGTAAGCCAACGCTGAGGAGTAAGATGGAATTCTTGGTTAAAATCATGCTTGAAACTAGTAAGACTACGACCTGTATAATGCGCAAACTGTTCTACAGTAAGATCACTTTTATAGTTTTCCTCCATAAAATCCTTCACATTTATTTTCCACTGCTGCACAAAGTCAAACAAAACGGGAGTTAATTCCGGACGAAGTTGAAGTAAAACTAAAACGGCTTCGCGTAATTTATTATCCATCAACTCTTGAGAAGGATAAATGTCTGAATTAAAATATTCCATAAGACTCTTAAACAAACTATCCAAAAAAGGATGTTGAGAAATCGTAAAAACATTTTCTTTGGTTATTATTTGAGTCTTATTTTGTGGTACAGCAATATGGTATTCCTTCTTCACTCGCTTCAAAAATTCTATATTGAGGTGTAGAAACAACCCTATAAAAGGTTCGCCTTTAGCATTAGAATGTTTATCTTTTCTCACCTTATGGTTACGACGTAAAAAAGCAGTATCCCCCTTTTTGTAATGTAAGGTCTTACCATTAGGTTGAACAACATCCATTTCACCACTTACCAAATATACCAGTGTATGCTCTGTGACCATATTCTCACAAAGCTTATCTTTACCCACATGGCAAAAGAAGAAGGTATCCATGTAGTTCTTCACACTGGTATCCTGGGCGAGATCTTGACCATTATATAGTTTTATTTCCATTTTTCCAAATTATTATAATTGCAAAAATACAATTTTATTTAATGCTGTTGGTTTTCTTAAACGTCAAATTTAACTTTTCTCATTCGCCATTAACCTCTTTGCTTGATTATAAATCAATCACTCGAAATGTCGGATGAACCTTATTTATTTCATGAGCCATAATAGATGATATTTGACCGTAATGAGTAGTATGTCAAATAAAATATCAAAAAAACAAGATGACCAAAATTCGTATTCTAGCTCAAAATCTTCAACTTTTGCTCTGCCTGTTTGGTCTTTTTTTCACCCCTCGATTCTCTCTCCCGACAAAACCATAGCTCCTAGGGGTCGAAACCTAAGACTTTGTTCGCTAAACTCTATGACCTTATCGCATCAACCCTAAGCTTTCGACCCCTAGGAGCTATGGTTTTGTCGCCCATTTTTTTAGCCATCGAAACACAAAACGCATAACACACTGATATTCAATTAGATACAAAAATACTTCAAAATTCGCGTATTTGAAGCATTCTTTCTGGCAATTTCAAATACGCAAATCTCAGGAGGGTTCTTGTCAACAAAATTCAACCCCGACAACCTACTCTCATTATAAAATTTCTATAGCATATTTTGAAGTGTAAATATCACATTTAATATTTTTTTTGTAAATTTGCTCGCAGATAACCAATAATAATCAAATAACAGTTATATAACAAATTATGAAACAATTTAGATCTCTTCTACTAACCGCTTTAATATTATCTTTGGGGTTGCAGTCAACAAACGTTCAGGCTAAACAATACCAAGAAAAAGATATGGGAGCATATCTTATGGTATACCACAAAGATGCCGACCATGGTCTGCACATGGCCATTAGTTTTGATGGCTATACCTACACCGCACTTAACGATGATAAGCCAGTTATCGCCGGAGACAGTATCGCCGTACAGAAAGGAATTCGTGACCCACATATTTTCCGCGCACCTAACGGCTACTTTTATCTTGCCATGACCGACCTACATATCTACGCACAAAAAATGGGCTATCGCGATACGGAATGGGAACGCCCAGGAAAAGAATATGGTTGGGGAAACAATAAGGGACTTGTATTGATGCGAAGTGCAGATTTAATACACTGGACAAGAGCAAACATCGACTTTACAAAGTTCGGTAAGGAATACGAAGATTTGGGCTGTGTATGGGCACCAGAGACAACTTGGGACTATGAGCACAATCGACTCATGATTTACTATACCATGCGCCATGGAACAAAGATGTGTAAACTCTACTACAGTTATGTCAACGAAGACTTCAACCAAATAGAAACTAAACCCGAGATACTTTTCACCTACCCTAAAGCAGATAAAGAGGCTATCGATGGTGATATTTCATACACACCTGAAGACAGTACCTATCACCTGATGTACTGTTCGCACGATGGAACTGCTGGTATCAAGCAGGCTACAAGTAAGCACATTACAGGTCCATGGACATACATCGATGACTACTGTGACTTTGAAAAAGGGGGATGCGAGGCACCTCATATCTACAAAATTATCGGTCAAAACAAATGGTTGCTGATGTATGACTGCTATCGAAGAAATCCTCACAACTTTGGTTTCGCAGAGACTTCTAACTTCAAAGATTTCAAAGACTTAGGACTTTTCGATAAAGGAATAATGAAACGCACCAACTTCTCGGAGCAGAAGCATGGAGCTGTATGCCATATCACCAAAAAAGAGGCTAAAAAACTCGAAAAATACTGGAAAAAATAGCATTGTTCTTACAGAACCATACTAATTTATAAGAACTGTAAGCATACAAAAATGGGGATATCTCTTTAGGAAATATCCCCATTTTTTTGATACTTGATTCAGAATTCAAATATACTCTGTTATTCATAATCATCAATAACAGAATTTGTAAAATCCATCATTGGCTTCCCAACCTTGAAAATCTTGATAGCTTCTTGCATCCAATTGTCCTTACTGAAAAAACTATCTTCTACACGATGCCATACCGCATAGTCTTTCATTCTCAAATAATCAAGATACTCATAATCCTTTGGAAAATCACGAGGCGCTGTTTTGAGGAGATGAAGCCCAAATCCCTTATCTGAAAGTTCACCATCATCAACAAATACTCCCTCGCCCGGATAACCAAACGTATGGATAAACTCTCCATTATTGACAGCTTTTAGCCATTCGTCAATATTACCCATAATCTCATTACGACAACTGGTGAGAATGTTGGTAGGTAACCAATAGCACCCAATACTAACAAAGCTACGGCCAGGCTGCAGATGGATATAATACCCTCCACGCAAAGACTTCTTACCATGAGCACAGATATAAGCACCAAAATGACGCTTATACGGACTCTTATCCTGACTAAAACGGATGTCACGATTAAAACGGTAAATACAATCTTTAGGCGTAAGATGTGCAATCTCTGGATCAAACTCTGATATTTTTCCAATTAACTCCGCTACACCTTTTTCAAATTCCTCCTTACAATACTGATACTCAGCCTTATGCTCTTGCATCCACTCTCGATTATTATGAGTGGCTATATTACTCAAAAACTTATATATTCTTTTTGTATCCATGATTACCTTATTCTTTCAAGTTACATCATTGACTCACAAACTATCCCTTAGCCACTTTACTACCCTCGAGTAGCTTGGGACAAAAACTCTCGAAATCGCACTTCTCGCATTTCGGACGGGCACTATTGCAGACATATCGACCATGAAGAAGAAGCCAATGATGTGCACGAGTAATCTTTTCCTCAGGAATATGCTTCATGAGGTATTCCTCTACCTTAAGAGGAGTATTAGCAGTTTTAGGCACTAATCCCAAACGATGACTGACACGATATACATGTGTATCAACAGCCAGCGTCGGTTTATTAAACCATACTGCCTGTAGCACATTAGCTGTTTTGCGCCCTACTCCTGGCAACTTGACAAGATCGGCTGTATTGTCTGGAATCTCTCCACGAAAATCACTTTCAATCATTCTAGCCATAGCAACTAAATGTTTCGCTTTGCTATTAGGATAACTTACCGAACGGATATATTCCAGCAGATCCTCCTCGGTAGCTTGAGCCATAGCATGCGCATCAGGATATTTAGCAAATAAGGCCGGCGTTACCTTATTAATACGTTCATCAGTACACTGTGCACTTAACAAGGTAGCCACAATAAGCTGAAAAGCACTACCGAAATTCAGTTCGGTAGTAACCTCAGGCTGTCGCTGCTCAAAATAATCAAGCAAAAACGTATATCTTTCCTGTCTGGTCATATTCTTTATATAAGAAAAGGGATACCCTAAATATAGTGGTATCCCTCATTCATATCATATTAATGAAAGTACAATTTTACTTCTTAGCGCTACCCTTGTAGGCTTTATTAAGGCCTGCAACAACCTCTGCGGTTACATCATAAGCCTTGTCTGCATAAAGCAAATTATCACCTTGCTTACTGAAGATAAGACTATATTTCTTATCCTTATTATATACCTTAAGATAATTTGCGATAGAATCGTGAAGAGCCTTATTATACTTTTCAGTTTCAGCCTGGAATTCATTACCCAAACGCTGCTGTAAACCCTGGAGATCAGCCTGCTGCTTCTGTAAACCAGCCTGAATAGCCTCAGCCTGTTCACGAGTATAAGCATTCTGCTGAATCTTCTGCTGGAAGTTAGCTGCTGCAGCCTGAAGAGCCTGACCCTTCTGAGCAATCGTCTTCTGAATATTAGCACTCTTCTTCTCTAAAAGACTTGAATATTCCTTAGCAAAAGTATACTGAGTCATGATAGAGTCTACCTCTACATACGCGATTTTCAATTGTGATGCAGCTGCAGGAGCTTCGGTCTTATCCTCAACCTGTGGCTGCTGCTTATTACAAGCAGTAAGTGCAAGTCCAGCAATTGCTGCAAATGCGACATTCTTAAAAAGGTTTTTCTTCATTTTAATATGTTGTTTTTCTTAATCTTTACTTTTAGGCGCTGCTACATACGAGAACGGTTTTCCACTTCTACGGGCTTCGCGATCCTGATCCATGACACAATGAATACCTTGACGGCGTAAATGTTCACTATCATGAATATGTTGTGATTTAACTTTCTTGTTAAAAAACAACTTAATGCATAATAATGCCATACATATAGCAATTATTAACACGCTTATGAGCAGAGTTTTTATCATTTTTATTACTTTTGCATTACCATTAGTGGCAATTTCGTGACAAAGATACAATTTTTGGATAAAAGTACAAAATAAAATAACATAATTAAATGAATAAAAATGAATTAAAACCTGCTCGTGTTTTCGAGCAGTTTGCTAAAATTAACGAGATTCCTCGTCCTTCTAAGCATGAGGAGAAAATGATTGCGTATCTTGAAACTTTTGCTAAAGAACATCATCTTGAATATAAAGTAGACGAGACGGGTAATGTACTCATCAAAAAAGCTGCTACTCCTGGATATGAAAACAAACCTGTTACGATCTTACAGAGCCACATGGATATGGTTTGCGACAAACTTGTTGATGTAGATTTCAACTTTCATACAGACCCTATTCAAACTTATATTGAAGATGGCGAGTGGCTTACCGCTAAGGGTACTACTCTTGGTGCTGACGATGGTATCGGCTGTGCCATCGAGCTCGCTATTCTCGACAGCGAAGACATCGAACATGGTCCTATCGAATGTGTCTTCACACGTGACGAGGAAACTGGTCTTACAGGTGCTTTCGGCATGAAACCTGGTTTTATGTCGGGCAAATATCTTATCAATCTTGATAGTGAAGACGAGGGTATTATCTTCGTTTCTTGTGCCGGTGGTATCAATACTGCTGCTACATTTAACTTTACCCGTGAAGATGCTCCTGCAGATTACTTCTTTATGGAAGCAAGCATCAAGGGACTTATTGGTGGTCACTCTGGTGATGATATCAATAAAAAACGTGCTAACGCTATCAAGATTTTGGCTCGATTCCTCTATTTGGAACACGACAAGATGCCTGTACGCTTAGCTCAGTTTAATAGTGGAAAAATGCACAACGCTATTCCACGTGATGGTAAAATTATCTTTGCTGTACCTGCTACTGAAAAAGAAACTGTACGTGCAGACTGGAATGTATTCTGCACTGAGGTAGAAGATGAGTTCCACGTAACCGACGGAAATATGGAGTGGTATATGGGCTCTGCTGATGTACAGCAGGTTATTCCTGAGCAGGTGTCTGTTAACTTTGTACGCGCTCTACAAGCTGTAGACAATGGCGTTCTCGCTATGTGTCAGGACGAAGCGTTGGCTTGGATGGTAGAAACATCTAGTAACATTGCCAGTGTACAAAGCGAAGAAAATAAAATAGAAATCGTAAGCTCTCAACGCAGTAATGTAATGAGTAACCTCAAAAATATGAGCAACAGTGTGAAAGCTTGTTTCGAATTAGCTGGTGCTGAGGTTAAACAAAGCGATGGATATCCTGCATGGAAGATGAATGCAGATAGCAAACTGACTAAGATTACTGTAGAATGCTATAAAAAGCGTTTCGGTAAGGAACCTAAGGTTGTAGGTATACACGCAGGTTTGGAATGCGGTCTCTTCTCTGAAAAATATCCTGGCATGGATATGGTAAGTTTCGGTCCTACCCTTCGATTTGTTCATACACCAGACGAAAAATTGCTCATTCCAACTGTACAAATGGTATGGGATCATCTGCTTGATGTATTGAAAAATATTCCAGCGTAATATACACACTTGATATCCTCCTTGTTTGCATCCTTTACAAGGAGGATATATTTATATAATAACATAAATAAATACGAATAATACATCATGAGAAAAGTTCTTTTATTTGCCGTGACAACGCTCCTCACCCTATCCTCTTGTGGCGATAGCTATAAGGCTAAATCTATGGCTAAAGATTTCATGAGCGAAAATATGACGACTGATGACTATCGTAATTTACGATTTACCAATATCGACTCTACTAGGTATGTATCAGATTCGCTCATTCAGGTATTACGAAAAACGCCAATAGATCTTTTTAAAAAAGAAATCAAATATGATACCAATGCCAAAGCTACTTCTACCTTATTATATATAAGGGCAAAATACGACTACACAACAGAAAAGGGCGATACGATACATTATCAAAATACCTTCTATTTTGATAAAACATTAGAACATCTACTTGCTGTAAAACAAAACTAATACCCACTCCCCAACAATAACTTTAAAATACAAAATCAGTAGGTTTTTCGCTTATTCGAGCAAACAAACCTGCTGTATACTTTTTGACATTTCTGTCAGTGTTTTGTCAGTATCATGTCAGTCTTACGCTTTATTTTTGGCAGTATTATTCTTCATTATCCCGTTATGGCACGCTATTTGCAATACAAAAGGCGTGAATCAGACATGAATATCATATCTGAGCGAAAAGAAATAGATAATTAAGAATACTAAATAGTCAAAAATAATATGGCACAAAAAGGTAATATTGGTGTAACAACAGAGAATATCTTCCCTGTCATTAAAAAATTTCTTTATTCTGATCACGAGATTTTCCTTCGTGAGATGGTAAGTAATGCTGTCGATGCAACACAGAAGTTGAAGACACTGGCTCAAACAGGTGACTTCAAAGGTGAGTTAGGTGACCTTACTGTACACGTTGAGGTAGACGAGAAAGCAGGTACTATCACAATCAAAGACCGTGGTATCGGTATGACAGAAGAAGAAATCGACAAATACATTAATCAGATTGCTTTCTCTGGTGTTACAGATTTCCTCGATAAATATAAAGATAATGCCAATGCTATCATCGGCCACTTTGGTCTAGGTTTCTATAGCTCATTCATGGTAAGCTCTCGCGTAGACATCATTACCAAGAGTTATAAGGAAGGCAGCAAGGCTGTAAAATGGACTTGCGATGGTAATCCTGAATTCGAAATCAGCGATGCTGACAAAACAGATCGTGGTAGCGAAATCGTACTTCACGTCAGCGACGACTGCAAGGAATATCTTGACAAAAATAAAATTGAGCAGTTGCTTAACAAGTACTGTAAATTTATGGCAGTACCTGTAGCTTTGGGCAAAAAGACAGAATGGAAAGATGGTAAGCAGGTAGAAACTGAAGAAGATAACATCATCAATAATATCGAACCTCTCTGGACAAAGGCTCCATCTACTCTGAAAGATGAAGACTACAAGAAGTTCTATCGTGATCTCTTCCCTATGCAGGATGAACCTCTTTTCTGGATTCATCTGAACGTAGACTATCCATTTGAACTGACGGGTATTCTCTACTTCCCTACCATCAAAAATGGTATCGATATGCAACGCAACAAGATTCAGTTGTACTGCAATCAGGTATTCGTAACAGATCAGGTAGAAGGTATCGTACCAGAATTCCTTACTCTTCTTCATGGTGTAATCGACAGCCCTGACATTCCTTTGAATGTAAGCCGTAGTTACCTACAGAGCGATGGTAACGTAAAGAAGATCAGTACTTATATCACCAAGAAGGTAGCCGACCGTCTGAATGAAATCTTCAAAAACGATCGTAAGGATTACGAAGAAAAATGGGATAACCTGAAGATTTTCATCAATTATGGTATGCTCTCACAAGAGGATTTCTACAATCGCGCTAAAGACTTTGCTCTTCTGAAAGATGTAGAAGGCAAATACTTTACCTTTGAGGAATATAAGACTCTTATCAAAGACAACCAGACTGATAAAAATGGCGACCTGGTATATCTTTATGCAAATAATAAGGATGAGCAGTATAGCTATATTGAAGCTGCAAAGAAGAAGGGATACAGCGTATTACTACTTGACGGACAGCTTGATACCCCTATGATCAATATGCTCGAACAGAAGTTTGAGAAGAGCCATTTCACTCGTGTAGACGCAGACATCATTGATCGTCTTATTGTAAAAGAAGAAGTAAAGAAAGTAGATTTGAGCAAAGATGAGAGCGATAATCTATCAGATGTCTTCAGTACACAAATGCCTCAGATAGACCAAACTATGTTTAATGTTGAGGTTCAGGCTTTAGGTGAGGATGCTCAGCCAGTGCTCATTACCGAGAGTGAATATATGCGCCGTATGAAGGCTATGAGTCAGTTCCAACCAGGAATGAACTTCTATGGTCAGATGCCTGATTCTTACACTTTGGTACTGAATGCTGATCACTCACTTATTAAGAAGGTACTTTCAGATACGAATACCAATACTGCTGAAGCACTGAAACCTATCTTAAGTGAGATTAAGGGACAGGAAGCTCGTCTTGCAGCATTGCACCAGGCTCAGAATGGCAAAAAGCCAGAAGAGATCACTGATTCAGAGAAAGAAGATGTAAAGAATACAGAGAAAGCTATTAGCGACGAGCGTGCTAAACGTAAGGATATCATTGCTTCTTATGCCAAGGACAATAATATCGTACATCAGCTTATTGACCTGGCGCTGTTGCAAAATGGTATGCTTAAAGGCGCATCTCTCGATGCCTTCTTGAAACGTTCTGTAGATTTAATTAAGTAATAGTATTGTATTATTCTAATATAAAATCTAAACCTTTTAGTTAATTAGAGAGCAAAATCATATAAGTAAAAATGAGGCTGGCCCCAATATGGAGGTCAGCTTTTTTATTTACACTACCACTACACATCAAACGTAATCTATATTTAATCATTTCACATATTTTTTACGATAAGAATTTAGGTCGTTTCAAATTTATTTACTACTTTTGTGTCACGTTAAAAAAAATTATACACTATGATAATCACATACAATGAAATCGCTGCCGGACACCCTAGAGGCATGAAATGCTCTTCGGATTCGTATTATGCGACAGTGGGAAATAAGATTTTACACAGATATGAGAAACTACGTTTACGTGAGTTTTCTCCTCTTGAACTAAAAGAATGTGCTATCAATATCACACAATATTTCGAAGATGTAGTATCAGACTTTGGATTGTGGCGAAGTTTTACCAATTGGCACAAGGAAAATTATGGCAAGTTTATCCCATTCTATCATTATGAAGAAGATAAATATTACCAGGATGAGCCACATATACAAGACTGTATGCTTATTATCTGGCTTACCGTCCATAATATGCGACCTAACGCAATACCTTATCCAATGGACTTGAATATTGTGGGGCTTGCTCAAGCAGCTTGGGACATTCTCAACGAAGAGTTCGAAAAAGTACCTGTCAATGAGGATTTAAAGAATCTCATTGCTAACGCAGAGTATGCTAACGATTTCTTCATGCAGCGCGATATGCTAAAATGGCTCTTCTTTAATAGTTATCTTACACATACTGCAGAGAACGAAGCTGCTATGGGTCAATGTGTTAACGCTTTCAAGCAACAACTTGGACCGATGTCTGTATATGTTGCAGAGTGCGCACTAACTTATGAAAATACAGTTTCACCATTGGCTTTATCACCTCAAGAATTTTTGGGCTTAGTATTACGTGCAAACGGCAAAGAACAGGAAGCTAAAGATATCGAAGAACAGGAATATCGCCCTCTCACCTATTATAAGATTCTCAATGTTACTGACAAAGATGTAGAATTAGAAGCTGCTACTGGTGAGAAACTTATCGTAACTCGTTACAATCTGAACGATCCTGATCCAGATAAACTGAAAGGTTATGCACTTTGTTCTTTGGTCAACTATAAGGGCGACTGGTTCTTGAACGGATTCTTTACGACCTCAGAAACTGGTGATGAGGCTTTTGAGGAAATGAAGAAGGTGGAAGAGAAAAAGAAAAACGATCGTGTGCCAAACTATAAACACTTAAAAGAAATTTCCGAGGATACTGGTTTATTTTATTTTGAGAATAAAGATGCCCACAAAGAATTCACTATCAAGGAATTGGGTTTAGATGAGAAGATGGCTAACGATATGTTTAATGCACCACAAATGAAGACCAAGGAAGACATCACTGTATTTGTTGGTGATGAAAAAGAGCCTCAAGGTATCGCTCTTGGTGTAGCAAAAAGCATTAAGGATAATCGTAATACAATGTATGACGAGGAATATGCTAAAGCAAATGCATTGGTTGATACTTTTAATATGCCAGACACGATGGTTAAATATCTGGTAAAACATAACATGTTACCAGATGCCGCTTTTGGCACGAATCAAGCCGACGGTATAGACCATACCCAACTGTTACAGGAGAATTTTGACTTTGTCATGAGGGCTCTTCGAGGTAATGCTTATTAAATAAAAGGAAGACATAACTCTTCATCATATAAAAAAATATATCTGTAAGATTATACCTTCATCATTTATAACAAGGTACATCTTACAGATATTTTTATAAAAAACAAATAAACGAGACACGAAATGATATGATAGGAACAATTACCAACACAGTATGCATTATCGCAGGTAGCATCATCGGAGCTCTACTCCACCGTGGTATCAAAGATAAGTACAAAACCGTGCTTTATGACGGTTTAGGATTGGCAAGTTTGGCTATTGGACTCAATGCCACAATAACCAATTTCCCCAAAAGTCAATATCCCGTTCTTTTTATCGTATCGCTCGCTGTTGGTGGTCTATTCGGCACACATTTTGACATAGACGGACGATTTAAACGAGCCGTAAATAAACACTCCCAAAAAGATGACAAGAATTTAGGAGAAGGATTATCATTAGCCATTCTGCTATATTGCATCGGACCACTCTCCATGCTTGGCCCGATTATCAGCGCCTTAAAGGGCGACAATACCTTTCTTTTTACCAATTCAACATTAGATTTGGTTTCATCTACCGTTTTTGCTTCAACCTACGGTTTTGGCATGATACTGGCAGCTCCAGTACTATTCTGCTGGCAAGGTATGTTTTACTTAATCGCCATGATTTCAAGCCAAGCTATTAGTGAAGCCTTAATGGCAGAGCTGCTCATCATAGGAGGTCTTCTCATTACAGGAAGCGGTTTATCACTTTTACATCTAAAAGACTGCAAGACACTGAATCTGCTTCCAGCCCTGCTCGTACCGATTATATGGTTTCTTATCAAACTCGTGCTAAAGTTTTGAAATCCAAACAGAAGACACATCAATGAAAAAAGAAAATAGAAAATAAAACATGTGGCTAACTCTTGTGATATCCACAAAAATAATTATCTTTGCAAACATATAATATAGTATATAAAAGTATCAAACAACATCATAAAATGATAACAAAAATCACTGAAAATATTAAATACGTAGGGTGTGATGACCCAGAACTCGATCTCTTCGAGAGCCAATATTCTTTACCTGAAGGCATGTGCTATAACTCATACGTTATAATAGATGAGCACCCAACCATCCTAGACACAATTGATCACAGATGTGAGGAAGAGTGGCTTCAGAAAGTAGAATCTGCTCTTGATGGACAAAAACCAGAGTATCTTATCGTACACCACATGGAGCCTGACCACTCTGCTGGTATCAAGGCTTTAATCGAAAAATACCCAGAGATCAAAATAGTGTGCTCATTAGCTGCATCAAAATTTCTTGGACAATATAATGAGGATATAGATTTTACGAATCGCACTATCATTGTTAAAGAAAATGATACACTTTCTTTGGGCAACCATACTTTACAGTTTATCGCAGCTCCTTTCATTCACTGGCCTGAAGTCATTATGACTTATGTTCAAGAGGAACAAATACTCTTCTCGGCTGATGGTTTTGGTAAATTCGGTGTATATGATGCCGATGCTGACGATTGGGCATGTGAAGCACGTCGCTATTATTTTAATATTTGTGGAAAATATGGTGTACAAGTCAGTAAAGTACTCGATAAAGTTGCAAATCTGCCTGGTGTGAAAGCCATAGCACCACTCCATGGTCCTGTTCTTGAAGGAGAAAAAATGAAAGAAGCATTACGCTTATACCATATTTGGGCACATTACGAAGTTGAAACACCAGGCGTTTTCATCGCTTACGCATCAATCCATGGAGGAACCAAGAAAGCTGCAGAAAAAATGCGCGATATCCTATTAGAAAAAGGATGCCCAAAAGTTTCTATCGCTGACCTTGCTCGCGAAGATATGGCTGAGGCTATCGAGGATGCTTTCCGCTATGGCACATTACTTTGTTGTGCATCATCGTACGATGCTGACGTATTTCCTCCTATGCATTTCTTCTTACATAAACTGGCAATGAAGGCTTATCAAAATCGACGCATTGCTCTTCTCGAAAACGGAACATGGGCACCTAGCGCCGGCAAGGCTATGAAAGCACTCATTGCTCCTATGAAGAATATCACACTTCTAGAACCAGTGGTTACAATCAAGAGCCGTATGCATCAGACTGATATAGAAAATATGGAGAAACTAGCAGATGCCATTTTAGCAGAATAAAAAATATAAAATAATAAAAAATAATCCCCGAGTGAAATGAATACGACTCGGGGATTATTCATTTAAAACTTGAGGTTATAACTGGTAACACTCTAGGTTACAAAAATATAAGAAACTTACCTTAATACACTATAAAATAAAAAAACAAGAATTTATTGTTTATATATCGAAAGCATTTAGTACCTTTGTACAAGAACTTAAAACTGAAAGAAAATGATCAAATTTCCTTGCGCCAAGATTAATCTTGGACTAAATATAGTTAGTGAGCGCGCTGATGGTTACCACGACCTGCAAACCGTTTTCTACCCTATCCCTGTATACGATGCACTCGAAATAAAAACAATGGATGAAAAATTCCCATCACAACTAGACTGTGATCTGAAAATTACAGGAAATGCTATAGCATGTAATGAAGAAGACAATCTGGTGGTAAAAGCCTACAACCTTCTAGCTCAAGATTTCCAAATGCCTCGTGTACATGCCCACCTTTATAAGAATATACCATCACAGGCTGGTTTAGGAGGTGGCAGCAGCGATTGTGCTTACATGATCAGACTACTCGATGAACGATTTCGTCTGAATATCGGCAACAGCGAAATGGAACGATATGCTGCACAACTAGGAGCTGATTGTGCTTTCTTTATAACAGCAGAAACAGCTTATGCTACAGGAAAGGGGGAAATACTTGAACCCGTAGGTCGACCTCAGGATAATTTGAATGGGTACTATTTGGTACTGGTAAAGCCTGATGTTAATGTGAGCACTCGTGAAGCTTATCGCGCCATTACGCCCCATATTCCAGCTAAATGCTGTAAAGAGATAGTCAAACAGCCTATCGAAACTTGGAAAGCTGAACTAAGTAATGATTTTGAAAAACCCGCTTTCTTACAGTATCCTGAACTTAAAGCCATCAAGGAGAAACTATACGAAATGGGGGCTATCTATGCACAGATGAGTGGCAGCGGTAGTACAATATTTGGTATCTTCAAAGAAAATCCAGGCGAAAAAAATATTAAACGCGAATTTGGAGCTGTATATCACCAACTACTACAACTTTAATACTTACAAATAATCTACTGATAAAAAAATATAAATGAGAGATAATAACGAAGAACTCTTTCCGGAAGTTGACGAACAAGGAAATATATTAGGTGCCATATCTCGAGGTAAGGCTCATGATGGCAGTAAAATACTACACCCCGTGGTTCATTTACACCTTTTTAATAAGAACGGTGAATTGTTCTTGCAAAAACGTCCAGAATGGAAAGACATTCAACCAGGAAAATGGGATACAGCTTGCGGTGGCCATATCGATCTCGGAGAAAATGTAGAACAGGCTTTACATCGTGAAGTGAAGGAAGAATTGGGGATCACAGATTTTGAACCACAAGACTTGGGTCACTATGTATTTGAGAGTTCACAAGAAAAAGAATTAGTATATGTACACAAATGCATATACGATGGTATAATAAATCCAAGTTCTTCTGAACTGGATGGTGGACGTTTCTGGAGCAAACAGGAAATACTTGAAAATATCGGTAAAAATGTTTTCACCCCTAACTTTGAAAGTGAATACAAAAAATTTTTCACCGAGAAATAAAGATCAGCTAAGAAGTTGATAATTCCTATTGATGTATAAGCAAAACAAAATTCCCTCTTATCACATATATAAATAAAATGATAAGAGGGAATATAACGAATAAATATCTATCACAAAATGATATTAATCAATATGCCTCATCCCCTTATTCATTAGATTAGGCCAACTAAGCATACATACAGCAAAAAGATACAATAGAGAAGTAACAAAACAGAAAATACCTATAGCAAATAAGACATGAGGTATTAATCTGTCTTCTATACAACCATAATAAATCAAAAAGGCATTGAATGCCAACAGCCAAAAAATACTTCGACTCTTATAGCCTAACGTACTCAGACGCATAGCAAACAAACTAAAAAAGCCTATTATAGATAAAACTACCAAAATAACAGCTAAAAATAGCCAAAGTGTAACAGCCTCTCTAAAATATGCTATCAGTAACTGCGTAATTGCCAAATAAGCAAAAGCAAAAATAAGCATACAAACAGCTCCTACAAACATTTCAGTACGAGAAAGAGTTACCCCATCAAAATTACCCATTCTGGCGGCCTTTAATAATTTCTGACAGTCATTTTTGCAAATTTTTATAATTTCCATTTTTTATGTGGTCGATAAAAAGTTGATATATATATATTATTCATCCTAAAGGCAAAGATACATATTTTTTTTCATTTAAAAAGGATTTTTGAACAAAATCAAAAGAATATGTTACATTTTATAGGGTGAAAGTACACTAAAAATATGTACCTTTGCAAAAAATAATAAAACAGTCTAAAAACAAATTATGGAAAGAACTTGGAGATGGTTTGGCAAGAATGATAAAATTACTCTTGCCATGCTCAAAGAAATTGGTGTAGAAGGTATTGTCACTGCCTTACACGATGTACCTCTTGGTGAGGTTTGGACTCGTGAAAAAATTCACGATCTAAAGTCATATATTGAGTCTTACGGCATGAGATGGAGTGTGGTTGAATCGTTACCTGTAACTGAAACTATCAAATATGCAGGTAAAGACCGAGACCAACAGATTGAGGTATATAAAGAAAGTATGCGAAATCTTGCAGCAGAAGGTATTCATACTATTTGTTACAACTTTATGCCAGTACTAGACTGGGCTCGTACAGACCTACTCCACGAGAACCCTAATGGCTCAAGCAATCTTTTTTTCAGCATTCCTCAGTTTGCTTACTTTGATATCTATATCTTAAAACGTGAAGGAGCAAAGGAAGACTGGGCAAACTTTAAGGTAATTGGCCCTGATGGAAAACCTAATGGTCGTGATATACTTGCTGAAGTCGAAGAACTAAAAGCGACCATGAACCCTGAAAAAGACCATGCTCTTGTAGAAAATATTGTAATTAAGACTCAGGGATTCGTAAGCGGAAATTTCAAAGAAGGCGATGAACACCCTGTAGAATTATTCCGTGATCTATTAGCACTCTATCATGGTATAGATCAGGCACAATTGCGTGAAAACATGAAGTATTTCTTAAATGCCATCATGCCTGTTTGCGAAGAGTGTGATATATACATGTGCGTTCATCCTGATGATCCTCCATTCCAAATTTTAGGTTTGCCACGCATCGTAACCTGTGACGAAGACATTAAGTGGTTCCTCGACGCTGTACCAAACAAACACAATGGCTTGACATTCTGTGCAGGAAGTCTTTCAGCAGGTGCGCACAACAACGTAGTAGAATTAGCAAAAAAATATGCTGACAGAAGTTGGTTTGTACATCTTCGCAGTTGCCATGTTTTTGAAAACGGTGATTTTACAGAAGCAAGTCACTTAGGCGGTAGAGCTGATATTATTGAGCTAACTCGTATTTTTGAACAAGAAGAACAAAAACGCAAAGATAACCCAAACATTGCTCGTTTACCAATGCGTGTTGACCATGGTATGACCATGTTGGGCGATGAGACCAAAGGCTACAATGCAGGCTACTCTTTCTTGGGCCGTATGTTTGCCATGGGGCAAGTACAAGGTATCATAGCCACAGTTGACCGCGAATTAGGAATAAAATACCAGCAGCCAGGCTTCTTCGACTGATACCTTATTTAACATGCGAATTAAAAAACAATCATAAGAAAATAACAAAATGAAAAACTTATTTGACATTAAAGATTATGTAGTAGTCATTACCGGTGGTACTGGCGTTTTAGGCCGTACTATTGCTAAATACTTGGCTGAACAGGGTGCTAAAATTGCCATTCTTGGACGCAAAGAAGAAGTGGGTAATGCAATCGTAAATGATATTCTGAAAAATGGCGGCGTAGCCAAATTTTATAAGACAGATGTCATGAACCAGGCTACAGTGGAAAAGAACTGCGAAGATATCATAAACGACTTTGGTAAGGTTGACACTCTACTTAACGCAGCAGGTGGCAATATGGCTGGAGCTGTTATCAGTCCTGACCAAACCTTCTTTGATCTTGACACAGACCAATTTCAGCAAGTACTCAATCTTAACCTTACCGGTACAGTTATCCCAACTCAGGTATTCCTAAAACCTATGGTTAAGCAAGGAAAAGGAAGCATTATCAACTTCTCTAGCATGGCAGCATTCCGCCCTATGACTCGCGTTTGTGGCTATGCAGCTGCAAAAGCTGGTATCAGCAACTTTACAGCCTATATGGCACATGAGTGTGCACAAAAATTTGGCGAAAAGATTCGCGTTAATGCCATCGCTCCAGGTTTCTTCATAACAGAACAAAACCGTGCTCTTCTTACTAATCCAGACGGAACCTACACACAGCGTGGCCAAGATGTAATTCGTCAGACTCCATTTGGTCGTATGGGTAAGCCTGAAGAACTCTGTGGAACAATTCAGTATTTGATGAGCGATGCAGCTACATTCGTAACAGGTACAGTAGCTGTTGTTGATGGCGGATTCAATAGTTTTGCTATGTAATTCTAATACAAACAAGATATAAAAAGACCTAGACCGGCCTTTTCTAAATTATCCCTGATGAATTTGAATAATTCATCAGGGATTTTTATATCACTTCTATAGAGTTTACGCAAAGGTTTACGGATAGTTTTACGTCTTTTTTTTGTTTTAATTCGTGGATTATATATATCTTTGTAGACAGAAATCTAAATCATATAATTGATAAAAAACAAACTATGTCAGAATTAAAATCTTTGAACAAGCGTACTGCTCCTAAGAGCGTAATGCCTGAGAGAATTATCCAGTTTGGTGAAGGTAATTTCTTGCGTGCATTTGTAGATTGGATTATCTACAACATGAACCAAAAAACTAATTTTAACTCTTCAGTAGTAGTCGTACAGCCTATCGAAAGAGGTATGGTAGATTGGGTTAACGGCCAGGATGGTTTGTATCACGTAAACCTTCAGGGTAAAGAGAACGGTCAACCAGTTAACACTCTGACTCGTATTGATGTTATCAGCCGCTGTCTTAATCCATATACACAGAATCAGGCTTTCTTGGCACTTGCTGAGCAGCCAGAGATGCGTTTCATCATCAGTAACACAACTGAAGCAGGTATTGCTTTCGATGATTCTTGTAAATTCACTGACGCTCCAGCTTCTAGCTACCCAGGTAAATTGGTTCAGCTTCTTTTCCACCGTTATAAGACATTCAATGGCGATGCAACTAAGGGTATGATTATCATGCCATGTGAGTTGATTTTCTTGAATGGTCACCACTTGAAGGATTGCATTTACAAGTATATCGAGCTTTGGAAGGGCGATATGGGTGCAGATTACGAAGGCTTCAAAGCATGGTTTACTAACTACTGCTACGTTTGCGCAACATTGGTAGACCGTATCGTTCCAGGTTTCCCACGTGATACCATCAAAGAAATCCAGGAAAAGATCGGTTACAAAGATAACTTGGTTGTTAAGGCTGAAAGCTTCCACCTTTGGGTAATCGAGAAGGCTGAGAATATGACAGTAGAGCAGTTGAAGGAAGAATTCCCTGCAGACAAAGCTGGCTTGCACGTTCTCATCACAGATAACGAGAAACCATACCATGAGCGTAAGGTTACTTTGTTGAATGGTCCTCACACTGTTCTTTCTCCTGTATCATACTTGAGCGGTGTAGATATCGTACGCGACGCTTGCGAGCACGAAGTACTTGGTAAGTACATCCACAAGGTACAGTTTGACGAATTGATGCAAACTCTTGATCTTCCAATGGAAGAACTTCAGAAGTTCGCTTCTGATGTATTGGAGCGTTTCGAAAACCCATTCGTTGATCACCAGGTAACTTCTATCATGCTTAACTCTTTCCCTAAGTTTGAAACTCGTGACCTTCCAGGTGTTAAGATTTACTTGGAACGTAAGGGTGAGCTTCCACAGGGCTTGGTATTCGGTCTCGCTGCTATCATCACCTACTATAAGGGTGGCAAGCGTGCTGATGGTGCTCCTATCGTACCTAACGATGATCAAAAGATTATGGATAAGTTAACTGAACTTTGGGCTACAGGCGATACACAGAAGGTAGCTGAGGGTGTTCTTGCATTCGACTATGTTTGGAAGGAAGATTTGAATAAGACCGTTCCTGGCTTGACAGAACTCGTAAAGAAAGACCTTGACTTGATTCAGGAAAAGGGTATGCTTGAGGCTGTTAAGACTATCCTCTAATCGAATATTTCGACTAATTTCATATACTTATATACAGGAGCGGACATCTATAAATGTTCGCTCCTTTTTTTACACTATTACAATTATCTTTAGATGTATCACCTTTTATAAAATACATATGAAAAAGAATTTTTTGTTCACACTCATTCTCGGCATTTGTATGAGCATTCATGCACAAAATTGTAAAATGAACAATCATACAGGTAAGGATGAAACAAAACCTTGCTGCATGATCAAAAAAAAGCAAAATGGTATATACACAGCTCAACATAATGCTAAACTCCTAAAAGAAGCCGAAACATGGATGAAATCAGGTGCTTGGCGCAATGGCTATTTCAGAGCCGATCCACACATGAGCGTAAATGCTGTAGAATTTTATCAGCAATATAAGAAGAATCCGGATCAATGGAAAGTTCTCTTCAATTGGCTAAAAAATACAAACCTTTATGCTATCAGTAAAGGAAAACATCCTATCGAGGGAACATCACTTGTTGCAAGTGTGGAAGACAGTGAAAACGGAGCATTAGAAAAAAGACAGAGTGAAAGTCATCGTAAACGTATCGATTTTCAGTTTACCGTCAAAGGAACTGAACGATTTGGTATCATCGAACATCTATCAAGTTCACCCCTCAAACCATACGATGAGAAAAAAGATGTAATACACTATAAATACGATAAGGAAAAAGCATTATTCTTTGACAGTACCCCTGACAAATTTTTCATATTCTTCCCAGGAGACTGGCACATTGCTAAAGTCATGAATGACACTCAAGATCAAAACATTCGTGTAATCGTTATTAAAGTGGATTACAAAGAATAGGTTTTTTCAAAGAAAAAAAATAAAAATCGCTAATGGGAAAAACATTAGCGATTTTTATTTTTCATATACCAAGGATGCAATATGAAATTATATATTATCAGTGTTATTACAGCACAACTTACACCCACTGACAAAATAAGTCTCGTTGAAGATAATATGGAATATCCTCCAAAAAGACCTAAGGCAATTCCAAACTCCCAAGCTAGAAAAAACATACTTTGGCTACTTCCCCTTTGACAATGTTTGCTTAATTTTATAAAGAACAACAAAAAGCGAGAACCAATAATGCCAAGGCCAAAGCCCGTCAAAACAGGAGCTATGCGATATGCCATAGAATCCGGATGAAATAAGAGCAATAAAAACGCTGATGAAATGGCTATCAATCCACTAATAGCTTCACTTTTAAGCTCTGCATTAACAAAAACAAATCGCTCTGCCAATAAAGCCAAAAGAAATCCTACCATAAGCATACCATAAAAAGAAGTAGTCGTTATTGTAGAAAACATGAGCCCCATTGTTGCAGTAACCAGCATAGTAACTAAAAACAAAGGTATTGCATTAGGCAGAAAGAAACGGTCCAAAGAGAATATACTCAGATTCTCACCAGGTGCTTTGAATGGGAACTTAACCAGACTCATAAGAAATAAAGAAGCTACTGCACATCCAATAGCCACAACAAGCAGAGTATTATAATCTAACTTATGAAGTATCGCAAACCCAACTACAGGACCGATAGACATTGCCATACGAGAGAACCAAGCCGTAGCATGATTAGCCTCTGTACGCTGAAAAGACTCACAAATATCTATAATCAGTGTACTAGTCATAACCATTGTGGCAAGTCCATAACAAGCGCCCATAAATAGACGCAATCCCAAATATATATAATAATCCAATCGATTAGCTGGTGTCGTGTCTTGGTAATACAACCCTGCAATAGATATAATAACTCCTAAAATGGCCAGCTGACAAACTCTATTTCGGCGATGCACCTGAACCCATCGAGACATGAACCCACCGAAAAGGAATATGCCGATTCCAAAAACACCCATGACCATACCGACCTGCCAACGAGAATAAGCATTGGCAATCATGTTAAAAGGAATACCTACCATAAGCATATAAACACTTACAGAAAGTAAAAGATTTGCTAGAGTAAGCTTCCAGAAATCGTTGTGCCAAAGGTTAATATGAATCGGCGTATTCTGTGTATCCATATATTAATAACTTTCGTTCTCGTTAGGGAAGGAAACATCCTTAACACACTTAATATAATCTTGTACACCTTTTGTCATTTCCTGATTTACATTTGCAAAATGACGAAGGAATTTTGGTTTGAAGCCTTGAGTCATTCCAAGTGCATCGGCATACACAAGTACCTGACCATCCGTGCCATTTCCTGCACCTATACCAATTGTTGCAGCCTTAACACTACGAGTTACCTCTGCAGCCAATTTCGCTGGAACTTTTTCAAGAGTGATGCCAAAAACACCAGCCTCATCTAGAGCTTTAGCATCTGCCAACAATTTAGCAGCCTCAGCTTCTTCCTTAGCACGAAGGCCATAACCACCAAATTTATGTATACTCTGTGGAGTTAATCCTAGATGACCCATCACTGGAATTCCAGCATCAACAATAGCTTTAACTGTATCAGCTATTTCTATACCACCTTCCATTTTAAGAGCATCTACTCCACTTTCTTTCATCATGCGAATAGCATTGCGTACACCATCTTCACGACTTATCTGATAACTGCCGAAAGGCATATCGCATAATACTAAACAATGGTTACAAGCGCGAGCTACCGAGCGTGCATGATATATCATCTGATCTACGGTTATAGGAATAGTATCCGCATTACCAGCCATCACGTTAGAGGCTGAATCTCCAATTAAAATACCGTCTATACCAGCAGCATCAATGATTCCAGCCGTAGTATAGTCATAGGCGGTTAACATCGTGATCTTCTCACCGGCCTCTTTCATCTCCAAGAATGTCTTTGCGGTGATTTTCTTTTTATCAGTTGTTAAATATCCCATTTTAAATGTTTATAAAATTTTACTCGTTCCATTTTTACGAAACCTCGTGCAAAGGTACGCTAAATTATTGAATTGGAGTAATGCTTGCAATTATTTTTTGCAAGTTAATACCTTGGTAGTCATCTAAAACGACATCACAATATGACTGAATTGCCTCTTGGGAATTAGTGGTTGCCAAACCTATAACTGGCATATGTGCAGCACGTACAGCTTTTAGTCCATTGAAGCTATCTTCGAAACCAATACACTGATCAGGACGAAGGCCAAATACAGCCGCACCTTTTAAATAACAATCAGGATCTGGTTTACTCGCAGAAAAATCTTCACTGGTAAGAATACGATCAAACAGTTGTTGAAATTCAGGATGAGAACGATATACATTTCTCATTTTCTCTTGATTGCTACTTGTTACAACAGCAGTTTTCAGACCATTTGCTCTTAAATCAGTTATAAACTCTTCGAAGCCGGTTACATATTGGTACTTCATACCTTTCTCATACGCATTAAGTGCTTCTACAATCTCTGCCTGAATTTGAGACATTCCCCCAAAGTATTGATCAAAAATTTGAACAAGAGTTTGTCCCTTAAATTTATTCCACAATTCAGGTATATCCGGACGATATTTTTCACACATACTACGCCAAAATATAGTATATTGAGGTTCTGTATCAAATACTACCCCATCCAAATCAAATAATGCGGCTTGATATTTATTCATCCTATCCTAAGTTTACTTTTACCTTATTATTTATAAATCGATTGCAAAGTTACTGAAAAAAGTTGTATCTTTGCACTAAATTTGGTATAAATGAAGCGGAAGATTTGCACATCTTGGTTAATTTGGACTATTGCATGGCTTATTTTAGGAGCATGTAAGAGCAAAAGAAATATTCACGATGCTACCGACATCTCTTTTGAAAATGTTATCGTAGATACTACTTTAGCCCTGTTACCAGAACAACAGAAACAAACACCCTGTTGCAATATCCATATAGACATGTTGATGGCAAAGGGGAGGTATGCTAACAAAATTAATAACAAACTGATGCGATGTGGTATTCTATCTCCCGATTATTTGAGAGAAACATCTCACCGACTAACCCCAGCACAAAAATTGAGAATATTTGTAGACAAATACCTTAAAGATTATCGCTCAAATTTCTCTACAATGTATAAACATGATATGAAGCATGTGAATATGTATCAAGCAAAATATCATATCAAAACACAGGTACAAAGCAAAGCCAAATATGTACTAAACTATATAGCCGACATTGAAGTTCAACTGGGAAGTAATGAAGTTACGCACCTAACTCTTATAAGAAACTTTGATAGCCGTAATGGTAATATGTATCATCTATCCGACCTCTTTGTACCCGGCTATAACAACAGATTAAAAGATTTGATTACCAATTCCTTATGCAAATATATTAAAGTAAAAGATATTAATGAGCTTCATCAAAAAATGATATTTGCAAATGGAGATGTATATGCACCAGATAATTATATTATAGGCGAAAAACAAATCGAATTTATATATCAGACAGGTGAAATAGCTCCACAAGAAATGGGACAAATTCGGATAAAAATAGATCAGGATGATCTTAAAAGCATAACAAGAAAATAGAACAAGAATAAAATAACAAATACATATAGAACAATGATAGAAATTATAACAAAATATTTTCCAAAACTAACTGACACTCAGAAGAGTCAGTTGGAACAGTTGGATGAACTTTATCGTGACTGGAATAGTAAAATCAATGTGATATCACGTAAAGATATCGACAACCTTTATGAGCATCATGTGCTACATAGTTTAGCAATAGCCAAATACATTAATTTCAAATCTGGCACGAAAATACTAGACTTTGGTACAGGAGGTGGATTTCCGGGTATTCCTTTAGCAATACTCTTTCCTGAAGTAAAATTCCGTCTTATAGATGGTACAGGAAAGAAAATTCGAGTAGCAACAGAAGTTGCAAATGCAATAGGGCTTAAAAATGTAGATGCTGTACACCTGAGAGGAGAAGAGGAAAAAGGAAAATACGACTTTGTTGTAAGTAGAGCTGTTATGCCTCTACCCGACTTGATGAAGATAATTAAAAAGAATTTTGCCAAAGAACAGCATAATGCTCTACCTAATGGTGTCATTGTATTAAAAGGTGGCGATCTTACAGAAGAACTAAAACCATACTGTAAGTCTGCAGACGTTACATCTTTAGACAGTCTATTCGAAGAAGAATGGTTTAAGGAAGACAAAAAACTTATTTACGTTCCTGCCTAAAAAAGAAAAGCTATGCTAAAAATACAAAGATTTGCTTGCAATATGCTTAATGAAAATTGCTATGTAGCAAGTGATGAAACTAAGGAATGCATCATCGTTGACTGTGGTGCATATTATCCGGAAGAACGACAGGCTATTGTTGATTATATCAATAATAATCAACTTATACCCAAACATCTCATTTGTACCCATGGACACTTAGACCACAATATGGGGAATGATACCATTTTCGAACAATATGGCCTGAAACCAGAATGTTCTGCAGGCGATGAGGAATACATTGTTGATTTAAAGAAACAAGGTATAGAGATGTTTGGCATAGAGTTGAATAATCAATTTCCACCTGTTGACCATTTTTTTGAAGAAAATGAAACCATCAACTTTGGTACTCATCACCTAAGAATTATTGCAACTCCTGGCCATAGCCGTGGTAGCGTCACTTTCATCGATGACGAAGAACATATAGCTTTTACTGGCGACACGCTATTTAATCATAGCATTGGTAGAACTGATTTTAAAGGTGGAAGTATGTTTGCTATGATCAACAGTTTGAGACTATTAGCTCAACTGCCAGATAATACTAGAATTCTGCCTGGCCATGGTACAGAGACGACTATCGGTAATGAGGTTAGCGGCAATCCATATATGGACAGATAAACAATATGGTAGTAAATCGAAAAAAAACAAATACAGAAAAAATTATTTTAGGTATCGATCCAGGTACCAACGTAATGGGTTATGGCCTTATCAAAGTAGTTGGCAATCATGCCTCTATGATGGTAATGGGAGTCATTGACATGCGTAGAGAAAGTGACCCGTACTTACGGCTAGGTAAAATTTTTGACCGAGTAACAGGCATTATAGATGAGTATCTCCCTGACGAAATGGCTATTGAAGCTCCCTTCTTTGAGAAAAATATTCAGTCTATGCTGAAATTAGGAAGAGCTCAAGGGGTTGCAATTGCAGCAGCCATACACCATGACGTTCCAATTCACGAATATGCTCCTCTGAAAATTAAGCAAGCTATCACTGGGCAGGGGCAAGCTTCAAAAGAACAAGTAGCTTCCATGCTCCAACGCCTACTCCATATCAGTCAAGATGACATGCCTAAATTTATGGATGCTACAGATGCTTTAGGTGCTGCTTATTGCCACTTTTTACAGTCGAGTACTCCTGAAAGTAATGCAAAACACTATGGAAGTTGGAAAGATTTTGCATTAAAAAACAGTTCACGCATCAAAAAAACGAAAATAAGCGACACACCTAAATCGACTTCACTTAACATACCAAGAAAGTCCACAAATACGAACAATAAGCAGATGACACTTCTAGCACTAAATAGACGTTCCAGCATCAAGTAAAAAGAGTTGTATTATAAGTAATAAGAGAGATATAAGAAAATTAAAAGAGATGCAAAAGATTATTAAGATTGAAAACGGAGTAACCCGAATGCCCGCTTGGCGCCTCGATACCCCTGTAAACATTGAAACACTTGACGGTGAGCAAATAGCCATTGTTGGAAAAAATGGTAGTGGAAAAACGATGCTTGTTAGTATCATTACGGGTGTTCACCCTTTACTGAAACAAGAACCAGTATACGATTTCTCACCTAGCAAGAAAAAGCTTATAAGCGAAAACATCAAATATGTGGCTTTTAAAGATAGCTACGGTTGTGACAATGACCGTAGTTACTATCTTCAGCAACGCTGGAATCAGATGGAAATCGATGAAAGTACACCTATAGTAGGAAAGGAACTGGAAAAGGCTTTTCTCCAAGCTGGCGAAGACACACCAGAAAGAAGAAAACTACAGCGGGATATTTACGAACTTTTCCATATGGAGCACTTACTTGATAAATATATTATTTTATTGTCATCTGGAGAATTACGTAAATTCAAACTAGCTACTACTCTTTTTGCAGAACCTCGCGTACTAATTCTTGACAACCCTTTTATTGGCCTTGATTCGGATACTCGTGAACAGTTAAAAGAACTGCTAAAGACAATTACTTCTCATAAAAAAATACAAATTATATTAGTGCTTAGCAAAAGCGATGATATACCAGAATTCATCACCCATATCATAGAAGTAAAAGATAAAATTGTTTTACCCAAGAAGACTCGTGAAGAATACATGGACAGCAGGCCTCCTTTCCCTACACAAGTCTTATCTCAAGAGAAAATCCAAGCAATACTTCAACTACCATATAAGGAAAAAGAATATCATAGCGAAGAAGTGGTTAAAATGAACAAGGTTTGTATTCGCTATGGAAAACGAACCATTTTAAAAGATCTTGATTGGACTGTAAAGAATGGTGAGAACTGGGCACTTAGTGGACAAAACGGTGCTGGAAAATCAACACTACTATCATTAGTATGTGCAGACAATCCACAGAGTTATGCTTGCGACATCGCATTGTTCGGAAACCCAAGAGGAAGTGGTGAAACCATTTGGGATATCAAGAAACATATTGGCTATGTGAGTCCAGAGCTTCATCGGGCATATCAACGTGATATGCCCGCCATTAGAATTGTTGCTAGTGGACTTATGGATTCTGTAGGACTATACGTAAAGCCGCGAGAAAATCAGTATGAAATATGTAAATTTTGGCTAAATGTTTTTGGATTGGAAGGACTAGAAGACACATCTTTCTTAAAACTATCAAGTGGAGAACAAAGACTAGTTCTATTAGCTCGTGCATTCGTCAAAGACCCAGAATTATTAATTCTTGATGAACCTCTACATGGACTTGACAATATAAACCGACGTCTGGTAAAGGATGTTATTGAAACATTTTGTAAACGCAAAAATAAAACCATGATTATGGTAACTCACTATAAAGAAGAATTACCTAACTGCATCGATCATAGCATATTCTTGAAAAGACATATTTAATAGACACATCTGCAACAACAGATACTAAAAAGTAAGAGTCTGGAAAATCACTTTCCCAGACTCTCCATTTTTTTTATTCGATAACATTAAGTCGATAAATGCAAAGGCATTATCGCCTTAGAATGAAAGTCTATAAAATCACTTTCACAGAACTTTACCATAATGAAACATTATAATTTTAAATTTACATGAAGTCTTAATATATATAATTATTTAGCAGAGATTGCAAAATATGCAATTATCTCATTATCAATGGACAAAGATAAAAAATATTTTTATAACTTACAAGAATTTGAAAAGTTTTTTCATACAGATATAACTATTTACTTACAAAAAGTATAAAAGGTAATGAACCCAAATCTACAATAAGCACAAAAAGTACTAACATATTTAATCAATACCACAAGAACGTTCAAAACCGTAAAATCAAAAAAGCGCCTTTTCCATATGGAAAAGACGCATAGCTATATAAATCAACTCTCTAAGTTTAAAGATCAAACTTATAACCCAATGTTACTTGAAACACACTATTTTTTTCATCTGTTCCTTTAAAAACCTTTGTACAGCCAATATTATAACGAGCATCAAGCTGAAAGTTTGCATATTCGTAAGAAATACCTACTGGTACTGAGAAATCAAACGATTCTGCAATCTCTGTATCATCACTAACAACAAAACCTGGTTGAACACCAGCTTTCAAAGCCAAGCCCTCAACTACATAGAAATTCGCCATAATAGGTACATTAATATAATTAATACCAACCTTATCATCTACGAAATCTAATTTATAACCCTGCTGAGAATAGATAGCAGCAGCTGACAAAGAAAGCAAGTTATTTACTTGATACTCTCCTTCTAAACCTCCTACGAAACCAACTTTATTTTCTGTCAAGCTACCACCATTAGTAATAGTAGAAACATTGATACCGACCTTAGGCTGAAGGTTAAAAGAACCAACAGCATGCTGTGCAAAAGCAACAACAGAAGAGCACATAAGTGCTGCTACCATAAATTTCTTTTTCATAATTGTTTTCTTGTTTATACAGTTAATTTTATTTTACCCATTTAAGGGCCTCGTCTTTTTTTATAACTCTAATGAGTTGCAAAGGTATAGGCTTTTTCAATATCTACAAATATTTTGAGTGTTTTTTATTGTTACATTTTTCTCCATAATTGTTCGGAATTTCGCAGAAAATCTATACAACTGTCAGCAACAATGCAACTTATAGCATCAACGTATAAAGCCTCATAAAACAGTTTTCACTCTTTTATAAGGCTTTACATAACTATGATAAAATAAACTAACTATTTATGATATTGATAATAATACCAATACGTATTGCCATACGTATCTCGAAGCATATTTTGTCTTACGGTCAAATCTTGATATTGATGCTCCATTGTTTGATAATCCTGATAATCAGCATCCATGACACTACTATGATATACGATTTTAGGATTAGCACGGCGATGAGTATAAAGTATTAAAGCTTCCTTATAATGCTTAGGAAGGACACTATCCACCCTATAATATTTAAGAAGCGAAGAAACAAATAAATCTAATTTTTTGTCAAGCAAATATCCACATAGCAAGTAATCACGCGCAGGTTCTTTCATTAAATGATGCTTCTCCAAAAATTTCAAATAATGCATAGGAGACATTTTCTGCTTAAATTTTATACCCATGAAATATCTTATGCTATCCTCTGGATATACCATAGCTTTAGTGGTTACACTATCAGGGAAAAGAGCACTACTCCCTCCTACCAATGGGTATTCAAAGAGGCGATTGCCTAATTGCCCCGTACGAGATAAAGATGTAATACGCAGCATCGTAAGACTACTATCAGTTGCTGCAGATTTTCTGCCAACTTGAAGAGCATCACGATATTGACCTTGAATCATATACTGCTCCATATCCATACGATAATGAAACACATCGTTAGTATTGCTAAAAGAACAAACCAAGAAAAACATGACGACAAGTTCCATCAAATTCATCCACATCATCTTACTCCAAAATCCATTATACTGGATTTCAGGTTCCCAAGGCAAAAACTGTCGTGCTACATATACTAAACCTAAAAACAGGAGAAGAAGTAGAGGAATAGCTATCCACCAGCCACCAAACGAAAACCCTTCATCAATATGCGGACTAACATCTGTTAAAACCGTCAATATCAATAAAGAAGGGAAAAAATTAAGAGCAAATGTACGTTTAGCTAAGCCCGTTATAGCATATACTCCTAAATGAAGTAAATAAAGCACAAATGTTATAATGAGTGCACCTATCGTACGATTATAAACTGTCTGCCCATTACTCAAAACATGTTGAGCCATAGCTAATACACTATCTTGATAGAAAAACAGATAGCAAAAAGTAAAAACGATAAAGAACAAAGCACACATCACCCTAACGGTGAGTGTGCTTTTCATATTAGTATTCATATTATTTTATTAATTCTTTTTCAAAACCAATGCTGTACGTGCTGGCAAATAGAGTTTTAACCATTCTTTATGCTGTTCTACATATACACCGTCATATATCGTTTGATGTAACATCGTATCATCATTTAATCCATTACCTCCATATACTTTAGCGTCAGTATCGAGTATAATACTATAAGATCCTTGCGGTACAAGTAGACCATAATCAGTAAAGCTCTGTGTTGGTGAAAAATTAAATACAAAAAGTAATTCTCCTCTTGTAAATGCCAACACCTGATCTCCATCATTATGCCAGATTTCTTGTATTTCAGTATCTTTAAACTTTTTCTCAGACTTAATAACTTGTAGCATATCATGATCAAAATCTCCTAAATAATGATAGCACAAGTCATGATTGTCAACCAAATTCCATTGGCGGCGAGCATATTTATGACTCCATCCGTTTCCTTCTCTCGGAAAATCTATCCATTCTGGATGTCCAAATTCATTACCCATAAAATTAAGATAGCCTCCATTCAGCTCAGCCAACGTTATCAGACGAATCATCTTATGAAGAGCTATACCACGGCTTGAAACAACATTTTCATCTCCTTTCTTAAAATGCCAATACATATCAGCATCAACAAGTCTGAAAATTATCGTTTTATCACCAACCAGGGCTTGATCATGGCTTTCACAATATGATATTGTACGCTCATCAGAACGTCTATTCTTCAATTCATAAAATATCGTACTTGGTTTCCAATTCTCATCTTTCTGTTCTTTGATTGTCTTAATCCAAAAATCAGGAATATTCATTGCCATACGATAATCAAACCCATATCCCCCATCTGAAAATTTCGCAGCCAAACCTGGCATACCACTTACCTCTTCTGCAATGGTGATGGCATAAGGATTTATTTCATGGATTAATACATTAGCTAATGTAAGGTAACAAATAGCATTATCATCCTGATGACCATTAAAATAGTCTCCATAATTATTAAAATCTTCACCTAACCCATGACTATAATATATCATGGAAGTAACACCATCAAAACGGAACCCATCAAAATGAAATTCTTCTAGCCAATATTTGCAATTACTTAACAAGAAATGAATTACATTATCTTTACCATAATCAAAACAAAGACTATCCCATGCCGGGTGTTCATGTCGATCGCCTGGATAGAAATACTGATTAGGATCACCAGCCAGATTTCCAAGACCTTCAACTTCATTTTTTACAGCATGTGAATGAACTATATCCATAATCACAGCAATACCATGCTGATGTGCTGTATCTATTAAATCTTTTAATTCTTCAGGTGTACCAAAACGGCTGGAAGCTGCAAAAAAACTACTAACATGATAACCAAAGCTACCATAATAAGGATGCTCTTGTATAGCCATAATCTGTATACAATTATATCCATCCTTAATGATACGAGGCAATACATTCTCTTTGAATTCAGTATAAGACCCAACTTTTTCTGCATCCTGTGACATGCCGATATGGCATTCATAAATCAACAAAGGATCTTTCTTTGGGCGGAACGCTTTCTTTTTCCATTCATAAGGTTTTGCACACCAAACCTGTGCTGAAAATATTTTAGATTGTGCATCCTGAACGACGCGATTTGCCCACGCAGGTATTCGTTCTCCGAACCCACCATCCCAATAGACATGCATCTTATAAAAATCACCATTGTGCATGCTTTCTTCTGGCAGGATTAATTCCCAATTACCTAATTCATCTATGCATTTAGCTTCATATTGATCTGTTTCCTGCCAATTATTAAAATCACCTACTAGATATAATTTGGTAGCATGAGGTGCCCATTCACGAAATACCCAACCATTAGCCGTTTTATGTAAACCATAATAAGTATATCCATTGGCAAAATCGCTCAACTTCATCTTACCATTCTGAGTAAGTTGAGCGATTTTCCATAGCGCATGGTCATGTCGACCACGAATAGCTTCCTCATACGGTTCCAAATAAGAATCATTTTTCACTAGTCCTATATGCTGAACCTTTTGAACTTTTTCTTTTGCCCCAGTTGTTTTTTTAGCTACCATGATACGATTATTATTAGAAAAGAGAAGGCACAAATTTCTGTGCCCTCTCTAATATATTAAACTCTTACTTTAAATATAGCCTTATGAATGTCACCAGTACCAATACAAGGTTTATGACCATCCTGAGGCCAAAAAATTGCAAATTCACCTGGTTTACAATTTACTAAAGTTTCACTTTTTACACCAGGATATTTAGTAACATCTTTTTCTGCATTATATTCAGCTTCAGGAAGATCAGCTAATGGTAGATAACCATAGGTTTCATTATTATCAAGAGGAATCTGGATATCCAACATATTCTTATGTGTCTCAAATGTAGCATCTTCCTCTGTTTTACCATGAGCAGTAGTAATATTAACAAAGAGATCTTTGTCCTGAATGTAATGCTTGCCATCTTCAAGCTTGTTCAAGTCATTTTCTTTGATAAACTTTACAACATCCTTGAATAGTGGATTCAAAGATACGTATTTTTCCAAATTGTCTAAAGTATCTACTACCATTTTCTTTAGTTTGTTTTTAAATTGTTATGTAATAAAAATGTTTCAATCATCAATTCGTTTTCCGTCTTCATAAACACCACTTCCCGTAATTTGTCCATTACGATCTTTTTCAACAAATTTACCATCACGAACATCATTTTTATATGATCCTTCCCAACGTAAACCATTTTTTGTCTCTTCAATAGCTGCACCATGACGTTTACCCTGACGATAAGCTCCCTTAAATTTTGAGCCATCGGAATAATGGATAATAACTTCACCTTCTACATGCCCATTTTTAAAACTTCCTTCGAAAATATCACCACTTTTCTTAGTTAGCTTACCATGACCATTTTGCAAATCATTTTTCCATTCACCGATATAAATATCCCCATTTTCCCAAATAAAAGTACCTTGCCCTTGCTTTTGTCCTTCATGAAAATGGCCGGTGTACTTGTCACCATTTGCATAAGTAAATATACCCTCTCCAGTACGCTCGCCTTGACAATAATCTCCTTCATAACGGTCACCATTTTTAAATTTATAAATTCCACGACCATTTTGAATATCATCTAACCATTGTCCTGTATAAACATCACCATCACTATAACGGTTTGTACCTTTGCCAGAGCGCTGATTATTAGACCAATCTCCATTGTATGTCGTACCATCTCCCCAATCAAAGAACCCTTTACCGTTTTTCATATCATTTTTCCAATGTCCCTTATAATATGCACCGGTAGCAAATGTATAAACACCTTCTCCTTGACGCTGATCTTGGTACCACTCTCCATCGTACTTATCACCATTATAATAATACATAACGCCATGCCCTTGCTGATAATCACGGAACCACAACCCTACATATTTATTATTGTTACTAAAATAATAAGTACCTTTGCCATGCTGTTGATCTTGAAACCATTGTCCTTCATATTTTTCTCCATCAGCAAAAGTGTAAACTCCATAGCCCTGACGTTTACCCTTAAAATATTCTCCTTCAAAGGTATCACCATTCTTAAAGAGAGTATTTCCTTTCCCATTTGGCTTACCGCTTACCATCTCACCTTTATATTGACCACCATCATGTGTGGTGCACGACCCTAACGTAATCTTCTGAGCATGCATAAATGAAGGAAAGCCAAGTGATATTAAAACAGAAAATATTGTATGTCTATATAAATTCATTCAAAAAAAATTAGATTTGACGTTCAAAGGTATATAATTTCCTTGTAAAAACAAAATACATTTAGATATTTTAATTAATACCGAAAATATTTTCTTACTTTTGCAACAGTTATAAAATAAAAGAAAAGACTTTATGAAATTTATAGGAATTATTCCAGCACGTTATGCAAGTAGTAGATTTCCTGGCAAACCTCTTGCCATCTTAGGTGGAAAACCTGTAATACAACGCGTTTACGAGCAAGTGAACAAGCTATTAGACAATGTTTACGTAGCCACTGACGACCAAAGAATTTACGATTGCGTCAAGAATTTTGGCGGAAAAGTTGTCATGACTAAAAATAATCATAAAAGTGGAACTGATCGCATCGAAGAAGCAATCGAGAAAATCGGCGGAGACTGGGATGTTGTTGTAAATATTCAGGGCGACGAGCCATTCATTCAGAAAGAACAAATTTTATCATTATGTGAATGTTTTAAAGACCCCAACACTCAAATAGCCACACTTGGAAAACCTTTTACCACCATGGATGCGGTAACTAATCCTAACAGCCCAAAAATTGTTTTGGATAACCAAAATTTTGCAATGTATTTCTCTAGAAGTATCATTCCATATATCCGCGGTAAACAAACAAATGAATGGATTAATAGTTACAACTATATCAAGCATTTAGGTATATATGCTTACAGAAAAGATATACTTCAAGAAATCACCAAATTACCTCAAAGCAGTTTAGAGATTGCAGAGAGTTTGGAACAGCTAAGATGGCTACAAAATGGCTATAAAATTAAAGTAGGAATAACAGAAATTGAAACGGTAGGAATCGATACTCCGGACGATTTAGTACGAGCAGAAGAGTTCCTTAAATTACAAAAATGAAAATAGAAGAAAAAGTAAAATATTTTATCAACGAACATCACCTACTCGATAAGGATAAAAAATATATTGTAGCCTTATCGGGAGGTGCTGATTCCGTATGTTTATTACTTCTGTTAAAAAAATTACATTACCAAATAGAAGCAGCTCATTGTAATTTTCGCCTACGAGGAGATGAGAGTTACAGAGATGAAGAATTTTGCGTAAACTTATGTCACGCACTCCAAATTCCACTTCATCGTATTCATTTTGAGACTAAAGAATATGCCCATCTTCATAAAATTAGTATAGAGATGGCTGCTCGAGATTTACGTTATTCATATTTCGAAAATCTTAGAAAAGATATTCAAGCAGAAGGTATATGCATAGCTCATCACCAAGAAGATTGTGTAGAAACCATTTTAATCAACTTGATTCGTGGAACAGGCATCCAAGGTATGCGTGGTATTCTTCCCCAAAATGGCCATATTATCAGACCTCTTTTAAGCATTAAAAGAAAGGATATCGAACATTATCTGCAAGAAAATAAACAAAACTACGTAACAGATAGTACAAACCTTATCAATGATGTCCAAAGAAACAAAATACGGCTAGATATCATGCCTATGTTGATACAACTTAATGCAGGTGTAGTCGATAATATATACTCAACAGCACAACATTTAACAGAAGCAAATTGTATCATAAATGATGCGATAAAAAAATATTTGACCCAACATTCTATTTTTAGTGAAAATGAAGATTTTGGACTTCATTCTGGATACAAAAAAATAAGAACGGAAAGTATAGAAAATTTTAGTAGTCCTGAATATCTTCTTTATTACATACTATCGAACTATGACTTTTCTGGCTCACAAATTGAGCAAATATATAAGAATTTACACGGAAAAAGTGGTAAAGTCTGGAAAAGCAATTCATATGAATTATTAATTGATAGAGAAAACCTTATTATAAAAAGGAGAACCGAAATATTAGATAAAACAATAAAAATACCAGAACCAGGTACATATGTTTTTGATGAAACGTCAAAAGTTATCATTAATAATATACCTATCTATAAAGGATTTCAACCTAGCAAAACCGCTCAGATTGCAACATTAGATGCCGATAAGGTCAAAATGCCTATTACCATACGTCTAGCTAAATTAGGTGACAGATTTCAACCTTTTGGCATGAAAGGAACCAAACTCATTAGTGACCTATTAACAGATCTCAAAAAAAACTTATTTGAAAAACAACAACAGTTGGTTATTGAAGACGCAAAAGGTAATATTATCTGGGTAGTAGGAATTAGAACCGACGATAGATTCAAAATAGATAGTAAAACAACGAATATTCTAAAAGTAGAAATAACATAAAAAAACAAGAAGAGCAGTGTAAGCCATCTCTAGCGGGTACTAAAATATAAGCTATCACCCCCATATTGTCTTCCTGAAATTTTGAAAATGTCTCCAACATTTTAGAAGTATCTTGCAATACGGAGTTTAGTGATAGCTTACACTATAAAATTATCTTAAATAACTTCTACGGTCATACTAATATCCTCTTTAGGACGGTCTCCTCTAAGCGTTTCGCAACTTTGAATTTCTTCCACAATATCAAGACCTTCTTCTACCTCTCCAAATACAGTATATTGATTATCTAAGAAAGGAGTACCACCTAAAGTCGTATAAGCATCTATTTGCTCTTGTGTAAACACAGGTTTACCCTTCTCACGACTTTTCTGTTTTGTTTCATCAATAAGCTGATTCTGAAGATTTTGCAAACCTACACGATCACGATTACGTCTAAATTCCAGAATTTCTTCACGATGTTCTCGAGCTAATTGATCAAAGATATTCTGCTCCTGTTGCATCTCCATCTGTTTTTGAAGCTGCTTAAGTTCTGAAGCCTTGTATACTTTTCCCCAAACTATATAGAATTGACTACCACTACTTGCTTTTTCAGGATTAACCTCATCTCCTAAACGAGCTGCACTAAGGGCACCCCGCTTATGAAAGAATTTCGGATAAACAAATTCAGCAGGAATAGTATAGCCTGGGCCACCCGTTCCAAGCATTTTATTTAATGGTGCATTTTTACTTTCCGGATCACCACCCTGAATCATAAAATCCTTAATTACACGATGAAACAACGTTCCATCGAAGTAGCCCTCATTAACAAGTTTGATAAAATTATCACGATGCTTAGGTGTTTCATCGTATAGGCGAACTATAATTTCACCTTTAGTTGTTTTAATTTTTACTTTGGTTGCCATAAAAACGACATTAGCTTATTCAACATATAAAACAAGTCCCTTCAGATATTCACCTTCCGGATGATAGATATTGATTGGATGATCGGCCGGCTGATGCAACTGATGCAAAATTCGAACACGTCGTTTAGCCTGAGCTGCTGCCGTAAAGACTGCAGCACGGAACTGATCCTTATTTACCGCTTGACTACAACTGAAAGTAAAAAGAATGCCTCCATGCTTAATACGCTGCAAGCCTTTATAATTAAGACGAGTATATCCCTTCAATGCATTTCTAAGCGCACTACGATGCTTAGCAAATGCAGGAGGATCCAATACAATCAAATCATATTTGTCATCATTTTCATCCAAATATTTAAAAGCATCTTCACAAAATGCTGCATGACGACTATCATTTGGAAAATTCAAAGCAATATTGGCATTAGTGAGATCGATTGCTTTGGCACTACTATCCACACTATGAACTAATTTAGCTCCGCCACGCATAGAATATACAGAAAAGCCACCCGTATAACAGAACATATTCAGAACACTTTTACCTTTTGAATACTGCTCAAGTAAAGAACGGTTTTCACGTTGATCCACAAAGAAACCTGTTTTCTGTCCTTTCAGCCAATCTATATGAAATTTCAAGCCATTTTCTACCGCAACATTTGACGCATCACCTCCATAAATAAAATCGTTTTCTTGACCAAGGTCCGCTTTAAAAGGCAAAGTTGTTTCACTTTTATAGTAAACATTCTGAATACGATTTCCCATTGCAGCAACTAAAGCATTGCAAATATCCAATCTATTAACATGCATACCTACGCTATGAGCCTGCATAACTGCTGTTTTACCATAACAGTCAATAACCAATCCTGGCAAATTATCACCTTCACCATGAACTAAGCGATATGTATTGTTATCCGGATTATCTGCAATACCAAGAGATATACGCATTTTTAATGCAATCTCAAGACGTTCTTTCCAAAAAGCTTCATTAATTATAATATCCTCAAAACTTAAAACTCGCACAGAGATACTTCCTATCTGATAATGGCCAACAGCTATAAAATCTCCTTGCGCAGTAATAACCTTTACGATATCACCTTCTTCAATACCATCATCCATATGATGAATCGCACCACTAAAAATCCAAGGGTGAAAACGTTTTAAAGAATCCTCCTTGCCTTTTTTCAAATAAACTTTTTTATAATTTGCCATTCTGTATATATTCTTCTGTATGAGTTTCTGTTACTATCGTTTTTTCCTCTGGAACCAATTCTGTAACTTTTTCTAATTCATATTCTCTAGTAGAGATGAGACGTTGCAATTCATCATAAATTTGAATACACGTCCAAGCATCTGTCGCTGCGTATAATTTTTGACTATCCTTCAAAACGTCAGCTTCCCAATTAGTTAACCGTTGACTCTTACTAATTTTTTGATGAAATAAGTTTGCATATATTTTTTGAAGGCTTTTGTCCTCTATACCAATTTTAGGGGCTAAATTTTGCAATTCAACAAAACTACCAGCTTCAAAATCTCCAAGTTTATGTAATCCCAACAAATCATCATGCCAAGACAGACCTATTTTAGTAACACGAGTATCTTCCAACAACCTAATGATTGCAGGAGTCAGCCCCGTTCGATTCAAACGAAACAGAAAACAGATTTCACGATTACAAACTTGTAATAGTGAAACCTTATTTTGCTTTCCCCTACGAAAAACAGGACGAGTTTCGGTATCAAATCCCAAAATATCACTATCAAGCAGATAATTAACCGCTTTTTCTGTCTCACCTGGAGTCAGAATCGTGACGATACGGCCAGGGAAAAGTACCCTTGGCAGTTCATTTATGGCATGCTTATCAAACTTGTTAAATATCTTTTTCTTCATTACAATTTGCAAATTTAGCAAAAAATAAGGAATTCTTGCGCCATTTTCCCATATTTTCTCTAATTTTGCAAAACATTACTTGCATAGCCTTTTTTCATGAAACATCTACTATAGCATGCTAATGAAATGGACATATAAAAATACACATACAGAAAAAGATTTATAATAGACATGGCAAATTCAAAAAAAAAGTCCAGCAGTAAACCTAAGACTCTAACAGAAGCTGTTGGTATACCACATAACGAAAAAATCAATTTCTTTTTAGGAATACTATTAATTGTCATTGCATTATATATGATAACTGCAATGGTTAACTATCTTAGCACAGGACAAGCAGATCAGAGTATCTTGGAAAATATGCATCCAGGAGAATGGGCTAATAATAATAAAATATTTTCTAATTATTGTGGTAGTATGGGAGCTATTCTCTCATATATTCTTATTTCTCTTAATTTTGGCTTACCCGCTTTTTGTATACCTATATTAATGATTGTCGTGGCTTTGTATTTAATGGATATCTATAAGCCAAATTTATGGAAATGGTTCTTTAGCATTATCATCGTCATGATTTGGAGTAGCATTACATTTTCCAAAATCCTTTCACCTATCATGGGTGACTCTTTTTATAACCCTGGTGGTAATCATGGCCTTTTCTGCGTTCAGCAACTAGAAAATTTAGTTGGTCCTCCTGGATTAACAGGAATATTATTTGTTTCTGCATTTGCATTCCTTACTTATTTCACATCAGAGACTATTATTTTTGTAAGGAAAATGTTAAATCCTGTGGGTTACATAACCAATAAAGTAAAATTCACCATTACAAATCATGGAAGTAATGAGCAGGATGATATTGACTTGCACTATGAAGAAGTCGCAAAAAACGAAAATGAAGACTCGAACATAGTTGAAAACAAAGAATATACTGATACAGATTCTAATCCTTCACAAATTTTGGATTTAACTCCTCAAAACGAAGCAAATACAGTTCTCGACGAAAACGAGACTAGTAACAAGCAGAATATCGATGAAGCAAAGGAGCAGCCTATATCTTTAATAGATGAACAACGAAAAGCTAGAGCTCAAGCTGCAATAGCTGATGCTGAAGCTGCAGCACTTGCAGCAAAAGCAGGAATGGAAATTCAGATTGCTCAAGGCGATGAAAAGGCTTCAGGAAATACTGTTAATGACACTGCTATTAACACCCCTATCAATCCAAGAGAAAGAGAAAATGGTAAAAGATATAAGTTCCCAACACTCAACCTATTGAAAAAATACGAGAATGATGGGAAACCATACATTGACGAACAAGAACAAATAGCAAACAAAAACAGAATCATCGAAGTTTTAAATAGCTTCGGTGTGCAAATTAGAACAATTAGAGCAACAGTAGGTCCTACTATTACACTTTATGAAATACAGCCAGCAGAAGGTGTTCGAATTTCAAAAATTAAAAATTTGGAAAACGATATCGCCTTAAGTCTAGCTGCTTTAGGTATACGAATTATTGCCCCTATTCCAGGAAAAGGTACTATCGGTATAGAAGTACCAAATGCAAAGGCTAACATTGTTAGTATGGAAAGTATTTTGAATTCTAGAAAATTCCAAGAGACCAAGATGGAACTTCCTGTTGCACTGGGCAAAACTATTACCAATGAAGTGTTTATGTTTGATTTGGCCAAAGTTCCTCATCTTCTTGTCGCAGGAGCTACCGGTCAAGGTAAATCAGTTGGCTTAAATGCAATCATTACTTCCCTACTCTACAAGAAACATCCAAACGAGCTCAAATTTGTTCTTATAGACCCTAAAAAAGTTGAGTTCAGTATATATACACCTATTGCCAATCATTTCATGGCTGTGGTAGATGAAAATGACGAACCTATCATCACAGACGTGACCAAAGTTGTACGAACGCTTAACAGTCTGTGCAAACTGATGGACCAGAGATATGACATGCTCAAACTTGCAGGTGCTCGTAATATAAAAGAATACAATAGCAAATACGTTAATCACAAACTTGATCCACGCAAAGGACATGACTTCATGCCTTATATTGTTGTGATTATAGACGAGTTTGGAGATTTGATTATGACAGCAGGAAAAGAAATTGAGTTGCCTATCGCAAGAATAGCCCAACTTGCACGTGCTGTAGGTATTCATATGGTAATTGCAACACAGCGTCCTACTACAACAATAATCACGGGTAATATTAAGGCTAACTTCCCTGGACGTATCTCCTTTAAGGTAAGTGCTGCTATAGATAGTAAAACTATTTTGGATAAACCTGGTGCACAGCAACTGATAGGTCGAGGTGATATGTTATATCTGAACGGTAACGAACCGGTACGAGTACAATGTGCATTTGTTGATACTCCTGAGGTTGAACAAATAAACCAGTTCATTAACAATCAACCTGGTCCTATAGAACCAATGATACTTCCAGAACCGGATCAACCCGAAGGAAATGGAGCAACCGCTGGTAGCGTAGACGCAAAGAGTTTAGATCCTTATTTTGAAGAAGCAGCTCATGCCATATTATTAAGTCAACAAGGATCTACAAGTATGATCCAACGCCGATTTAGCATCGGATACAATCGTGCGGGAAGACTCATGGATCAGATGGAAGCTGCAGGAATTGTTGGTCCTGCTCAAGGCTCTAAACCTAGAGAGGTTCTTGTTGCTGACGAGAACCAATTAAATAATATATTAGCAGCAATGCGAGGTATTTAAGATATAACAAAACTAATTATAAAAAAGAAGACTATGAAAAAAATCTTTTTGATAATAGTAACAGCCCTACTCTCTTTAGGATGTAATGCACAAAACGCAGCTTTAGCTAAAAAAGTAATAGAAAAAACTAGTCAGGTTATTGGTCGTCCTGGAGGCGCAAAAGCCAACTTTACAGTTTTTTCAAAAAAAATTGGCACAATTTCAGGAACAATTGCAATTAAAGGAACCAAATTTAATGCCAAAACAAATAAGGCAATAGTATGGTATAATGGAAAAACTCAATGGAGTTATTTAAAAAGTACAAACGAGGTCAATGTAACAACTCCAACACAGGCTCAGCGAATGTCAATGAATCCATATACTTTTATTAATATTTGGAAATCGGGATTCAAATTGGGAGTAACAACAAAAGGGCAGAATTACATTCTTCACTTAATATCAAATACCTCAAAAAATTCGATTTCAGAAATGTATATTACAGTGAATAAATCTAGCTATTCACCAAGTGCGATAAAGATGCGTCAGAATAAAGACTGGACAACTATTTCAATTAAAAATTTTCAGCCAAAGAACCAGCCAAATCAAATATTCTCTTTTAATAGTAAAGATTTTCCTTCTGCTGAGGTCATAGACCTAAGATAAACATATAATATGACCACTATCGAATTATTAAAAGAACTTAGAAAGCATAGAATATTATCAGAAAAAAGAAGCCTTATGCACGGACGCAATAAGGCTTCTAAAATTATCGTATATGCTTTATCTATTTTTTTTATAATCTACCTTTTGGCTGCTTCTATCATGCTAGCATTTGCCGTAATAACAGAAGGAATTAAAGCGCTAACCCTTATCTGCACTATATTTCCTATAATAATGGTAATAGACTTTTCTTTTAGGTTTATAATGCAGCAAACTCCATCACAGATAATTAAGCCATACTTACTATTACCTATTAAAAAAAGCATTTGTATAGATACATTCGTCTTTAGAAGTCTATATAATGCAGGAAATTTCATTTGGTTTATTTTAGTATTACCATTTGTAATAATGACCATGTTTTTTAGCGGTCAACTTATCAATGGAGGATTAGTGCTATTATTATACCTACTGGGCATCCTAATCAATAGCCAATTTTATTTAATTGTCCGTACCCTTGTTAATGATTCTATAATTTGGTGGTTTTTGCCTATTAGTATATTCCTGGTATTTACAATGCCAGCTTACTATACGGGGGTAATTGATTTAAATAACCTTTTCCTTTTTTACTCCTCGTTTGGAATTGGACTTTTTGAAGATAAGTGGTTTTACTGGCTATTTCCCACAACTCTACTTATCCTACTCATACAAATAAATCGGAAGCTACAACTATTTTACGTTATGAAAGAAATTTCACGTAAGAAAAAAGAATACAACTTCCATGGGAAATCGTTAAATAAAATCATACCCCAAGATTCTGTAGGTGTATTTTTGAATATGGAAATTATTAGCATTCAACGCAATAAAAATATCCGTAAAGGTTGTATTTTCGCAATGCTTGCAGCCTTTATGATGAGCCTTATATGCACTTTTACAGATATCTATTCTAGTATTTATGCAGCAATATACTGGTGTCTATACAATTATATTATAATAGGTAGCATTATTCTAACAAAAATGATGTGTTATGAAGGTAATTACATTGACACTTTATTAATTAGGAAAGAAAGCATATTAACTCTTCTTCGAGCAAAATATTACTTTTACTCTACACTATTATTAATACCAACAGTTTTCATGCTCGTACCCGTATTTATGGGAAAATGGTCAATTGAAATGCTAATAAGCTGTTACATCTTTACAATTGGCTTCCAGTATTTTATTACATTTCAGTTAGCAGTTTATAACAAGAATACCATACCCTTAAACTGCAAATTAACAAGTAATCATAGTCTAGAGACCAATTACTACCAAATATTAGTAGAGCTATTTACAATACTTACTCCTGCAACAATTTTAGGAGTAACTATTTTCCTGTTTGGCGAAAAAATAGCATGGATTGTTATAACCATTATCGGATTATTGTTTATTACAACCCATCGCCTATGGCTCAACAATATTTATAATAGAATGATGAAGAGAAAATACGAAAACATAGAAGGATTCAGAAAATCAAGAGAACAAATATAATAAAAATGAGAAAAATTATTTTAGCAAGCGGCTCTCCACGTAGAAAAGAATTATTAGAAGGATTGGATTTTAATTTTGAAGTCAGACTCAAACAAGAGATTCAAGAGAACTTTCCTTCAGACATCGAAGCTGAAGTAGTACCAGAATATCTTTCAAGGGTAAAAGCATCAGCATATTTAGAAGATTTACAATCAAACGAAATCGTAATTACAGCAGATACAGTTGTAATATGCGATGGAAGTATTCTAGGAAAACCTTCTGATGCTAAAGAAGCAGCCGCAATGCTACACAAAATAAGTGGAAAAACACATCAAGTTACGACAGGAGTATGTATAACATCAAAAGAAAAACAAGTACATTTTCATGTCAACACATTCGTAACTTTCAAGGAACTGACAGACAGAGAAATTAATTATTATATAGACAAATACAAACCATTCGATAAAGCAGGAGCTTATGGTATTCAAGAATGGATTGGCTATATAGGGTGTACAAAATTAGAAGGAGACTATTATAACGTCATGGGATTACCAATATACAAAGTATACAAGGAATTACAAAATTTCTAATATTCATAATCGTCTCCATCAGACTTATTTTGTATACATAGCTGACGAAGATCATAAAAACTCCCATTGTATATATTGAAATCAACATAACCTTTTATACCTGGCAACTTACCGGCATCGGTATGTTGCCAAAACTTCCACTCTCCCTTATACTCTACTTTATCTACATAATAATGAGCTATCCAATAAGGATAATCATCAAAAACAGGTGCACTAAGATATTGTTCTTTGAACTTATAATTTGTATATATAATAGGCTTAACATGGTATTTGTCTTCTACAATGTGCAACCAAGTTAAAATATCCGTTTGGAACTCTTCTACACTTTTATCTTTTGGCCTGTGCTCTACATCCAAAACAGGAGGTAAATCACCAGCAGTTAAATGTACTTTATCCAAAAAAAAGTAAGCTTGCGAACGAGCACTACTCTTGTTACTCCAAAAATGATACGCACCTCGTATGAAACCATAATCACGTGCATTATAAAAATTCTGGCCGAAATTAGGATCAAGACGGGTACTTCCCTCAGTACTTTTAATAATAATGAAGCGAAGTGGTGTTCCTTCAATCATCGCATTTCTAAGATGATCCCAATCAATAATTCCTTGATAGTGTGAAATATCAATGCCCCTTATTTCATACCCTTCTGGATAAGCAACATCCCCATATAGAGCACGCCATCTGAATCCTGTAGGACCTACAAAAAAATAATAAAATACCCATACATAAACAACAAGTACCAAGAAGCCTCCAAACCACCATGCCCAACGAGGGTACTTTAAGAAAAAAGAAGGCAAATAAGAATGATGCTTTTTAGAAGCACCATGACGAGGTCCTCTTCTTGTACTAGAAGCCTTTTTAATCGATTTTCTATACGATGTATTCTTATTTGTCATAACTTCTTTTCTGCTTTCCAAATAACTGGAAAATATTTATGCATATTAACTATTTGTTATCAATCACTTAACGTGAAATCCGTTAGTATTGACTATTGAAGAAGCCACAATTTCGGCCAAAAGTGTTGTATCTCACTTGGCTTATTTTATCGTTAGCATCCGCAAACATAATAACATGATAATTACATTTAGAGGACTACCAATTATTCTTTTCTTGCAAATTTACAGTTTTTATTTTAAAAAACAGACAAAAAAAATTAAATTAGAAAAATCAAGCTTTTTTTTTTGAATCTTACTTGAACTTTAAATATTTTTTTTTATCTTTGAATCATCAATAACCATAAATACCAACGTTATGTCAAATAAAAGAAACTTAAAAAAAAGCATTAACAATATCTGCACTGTACTTTTTGCAGATTGTGTAGCAGAATCTTTATATGGAGAGCAGAAAAGAACAGATAAAGAAATAGACACTTTTCTTTCTTCCATTTTACTTTTCCATGCTGATTATATCAGCAGAATATCTCATCCAGAACCTGGGATGAAACCGAAAGACTATTTCAAACAATTAATTGAAGACTTTAATAAACAGGTTGGAGAACTTATTGATCAATTCACAAGTGTTGGCTAATGTTACAGAAAATCTGTAGATGGATATTATATCGAGTATTGGGATGGACTAAAGATGTTACGATAGACCATCCCAAGAAATTTATTGTATGTTTAGCCCCCCATACAAGCAATTGGGACTTTATAATAGGACAATTATATGCCAAAGCAGAGGGGTGGAAAACGAATTTTCTTATGAAAAAAGAGTGGTTTTTCTGGCCACTTGGCTCTGTTTTCAGAAAAATGGGAGGTATTCCTGTTTTTCGCAGTAAACATATGCGTATGACTGATGCCATGGCAGAAACGGCGAAACAAGCTGATAATTTTATTCTGTGTATTACCCCAGAAGGTACCCGCTCGTTAAATCCTGATTGGAAAAAGGGTTTCTATTATATTGCCCAAGGAGCCAATATTCCCATCCTTCTATATGGATGTGATTATGAGAAGAAACAAATAAAATGTACAAAAGCTATTCTACCTAATGGCAACGTAGATGAACAAATGAAAGAAATCAAATTGTACTATAAAGACATAAAAGGAAAAAATCCTAAAAATTTTACTATTGGTTTAATGTCTTTATTCGCTTTTTTATTATTTCCACTTTCAACTCAAGCCCAATATCTTGACGGCAACACACGTGCGTGGGGAGATATTGAATATACTGATGATCCATGGGTATTCAATTCTTCTAGACCCAATAGTATTACTCAAGGCCTTTTAAATCGACATATTGCTTTATGGGCTAGTCATGGTAGATATTATGATGTTGATAAGCAAAAATGGGTTTGGCAAAGGCCAAACCTCTTTTGTACCACAGAAGATCTTTTCACACAAACGATAGTTGTACCATACCTCATTCCAATGCTTGAGAATGCAGGTGCAACTGTTTTTACACCTAGAGAACGGGACTGGCAAACACATGAAATCATCATTGACAATGATGATGCAAAAGCCCCATTTTATGTAGAAAACAATAGTAGCAAAAGTTGGAAACAATGTGATAGCGTCGGCTTTAGAATGCATGCAGGCACATATATTGATGGTGAAAATCCATTTACTGCTGGCAGTTTAAGGCAAATAAAAGCTACTAAAAGGAAAAAATATAGTTCTATAACATACCAACCTAATATTCCTAAAAGTGGAAACTATGCAGTTTACGTTAGTTACAAATCTTTGCCCAAAAGCGTTCCAGATGCAAAATATATAGTGTATCACCAAGGGCAAGCCACAGAATTTACCGTTAATCAACGCATGGGAGGCGGTACATGGGTTTACCTTGGAACATTTTATTTTGACCAAGGATGCAATGCTGACAATAGAGTTGTTGCAACTAACCATGCTTCAAAAAAAGGTTTCATCACAAGTGATGCAGTCAGATTTGGAGGAGGTATGGGAAATATTGCGAGAGGAGGCCAAACGAGTGGTCTTCCACGCTCTCTTGAAGGTGCCCGTTACTATGCTCAATGGGCTGGTGTTCCCTATAAATATTATAGTACAAAGAATGGACTAAACGATTATGGAGACGACATTAATGTTCGTTCCTTGATGAGTAACTGGCTCGGCGGAGGTAGCGTATATATGCCATCTAAGGAGGGACTTCATGTTCCTATAGAACTATCTCTTGCTGTACATAGTGATGCAGGTTATGCTAAAGACGGAAAAGGACTTATCGGTACATTAGCAATTTGTACAACTGATTTTAACGACCAAACATATAACAGTGGCATCAGTAGAATGACAGCAAAAGATTTTGCAACAGCCTTGCGTGATAATGTCTATACAGATATGAATGCAAAATATCATAATTGGGCAAAAAGATATGTATGGGACCGTAACTATAGTGAGACTAGATTACCAGAAATACCTTCTGCTATAATAGAAACTGTTTCACACCAAAATTTTCCCGATATGAGATTGGCTCAAGATCCTATGGTTCGCTTCACGCTAGCTCGATCCATTTACAAGACCATCTTACGTTACATATCCACGAACCATGGTAAGAACTATATAGTAACCCCTCTAAGCCCTACTCATTTCAGTGTAGACATCGACTCAAAAGGAATCGCAACATTAAGTTGGATTCCACAAAACGATTCCCAAGAAAAGACGGCATTAGCAAAATCTTATAACATCTACACAGCTATCGGCAAACTCGGTTTTGATAACGGTAAAAATGTGAATAATCCTTCATACAAAATTCAGTTACAACCCAATATAGTTTATAATTTTAAAGTAACAGCTTGTAATGCTGGTGGTGAAAGTTTTCCATCAGAAACACTATCAGCCATGTACGTACCTAATTCTAAGAAAACGGTACTCATTGTTAACGGTTTCAACCGCTTAGCCTCACCACAAGTTATTGATAATGACAGTGCACAAGGATTTGATATGGATAAAGACCCAGGCGTTAGCTATGGACTTACAGCAGGATGGAGCGGCAAACAATTAATTTTCAATCGTGCTAAGATGGGCTGTGAAGACAATACAGGTTTAGGTTATTGTGGAAACGAGCTTGCAGGGAAATTCATAGCTGGTAACACTTTTAACTATACCGTAGAACATGCTCAAGCTATTGCCTCTTCTGGACTTTACAATATAGCAAGTTGTTCTAGTAAAGCTATTACAAGTGGAAAAGTTCAACTGAATAAATATCAAGCTATTGACCTGATCTTAGGATTGGAACGTAATGATGGATATACACCTGAATATTACAAGACTTTTACCCCATCCATACAGAAAGCCTTGTCTGCTTATACTCAGACAGGAGGTGGAATCTTAGTAAGTGGAAGTTACATTGCAAGTGATATGCAAGCAAAAGATGAACGTAAATTCCTACAAGATGTACTAAAAGTTGCTTATACACCACAAGATAGTATACAACCAGATGGAAATATTCAAGGTCTTGGACTTACAGCATCCTATTATCATTATCTTAATGAAGATCATTACGCAGCCACACATCCAGATGTTATCCAACCTCTAGAGAATGCCATTCTTGCGATGCAGTACGGCAATGGGCTCGGAGCTGCCGTTGGTTATCAAGGAAGTGACTATCGATCATTTACCATGGGATTTCCTTTTGAATGCATTTCAAACGAAAAAACCAGGAATGCAATCATGCGAGGTATATTAAATTATATTATTAAATAAAATAACTTTAAAATCAATAACTATGTATAAAATTCAGGCCAACCAATCAGGAACACGATTTTTGGAAGTCAGCGACCTACATTTAAAGACAATCGACAGATATCAATTACTACGCAATCTTGTAGACAGTAACGGGGTCATCGACGAAGATGTTCTAGATAAATTGAAATTCAATATTCGTTCACTGCTTGAAAGTGAAGTAGGACAAGGAGATAAAGATTTACTTGATTTATGCCTTGATGTAATTTACAACAATAATATGAAAGCAATAGGCCTACACAACTTAGTTCTGTTATATGTAAACTGGAAAGATCATCAGAAGGAATCACAGGACGAAATCTCCGAAACCATAAATGATTAAAAAACCAATAGTAAAAGGTACACAAATTAAAAAGATTTGTGTACCTTTGTCGTTCAATAGGATTTTTAAGAAAAAAATAGATTGTTCACAACATTATGATAAAATCATATCAACTGACGGATTTTCTACCAACTACCAAAAAGGAATGCCAACTAAGAGGATGGGATGAACTAGACATCATTATCTTTTCAGGTGATGCTTATGTTGATCATCCTTCATTTGGTAATGCCGTAATTGGTCGTTCTCTCGAAGCTGCCGGCTATAAAGTAGCTATCGTCCCACAGCCTGATTGGCATGGCGATTTTAGAGACTTTAAGAAATTAGGCAAGCCACGTCTATTCTTTGCCGTTTCACCAGGTGTTATGGACTCTATGGTCAATAAATATACAGCTAACCGCAGACTACGTTCACAAGATGAATATAGTCCAGATGGTCGTCACGATATGCGTCCAGAATATCCGACAATTGTATATACACAAATCTTAAAAAAACTATATCCAGATGTACCAGTAGTACTCGGCGGCATTGAAGCTAGCATGAGAAGATTGACGCATTATGACTACTGGCAAAATCGCTTAAGAAAAAGTATTCTTGTTGATAGTGGAGCGGATCTTATTCTATACGGAATGGGAGCAAAATCAATCATTCAATTTGCTCAAGATCGTGAGGCTAACATGCCAATGAAAGATATCAATAATATTCCTCAAACTGTTTTTACTTGTCGTCAGGATGAGGTTCCTGGAGGTATAACAGAAAAAGATATCGTCTTACATTCACACGAAGAATGCCTTAAAAACAAAAAAGCTGAAGCAGAAAATTACCGACATATAGAAGAAGAATCCAATAAAATTCATGCGCAAAGACTTCTTCAAGCTGTTGATAATAAATATGTTGTGGTTAATCCACCCTATCCGACTTTAACAACAGAAGAACTTGATGCAACATTCGACTTACCATACACAAGACTTCCACATCCAAAATATAAGGGCAAAACGATACCTGCTTTTGAGATGATTAAATTCTCAGTTAATATGCATCAAGGATGTTTTGGCGGTTGCGCTTTCTGTACCATTTCTGCTCATCAAGGAAAATTTGTAGTATGTAGAAGCAAGGAAAGCATTCTTAAAGAAGTTAAAAAAGTGGTTCAATATCCAGATTTTAAAGGATATCTATCTGATCTCGGTGGACCATCTGCCAATATGTATGGCATGCATGGAAAAAACAGAAAGGCCTGCGAACATTGCAAACGCCCTTCATGCATTAACCCACAAGTATGTCCAAACTTGATAACAGACCATAGTAAACTTCTAGAAATATATCATGCCGTAGACAGTCTACCTGAAATTAAGAAGAGTTTCATTGGTAGTGGTGTAAGATACGACTTACTGCTCCACAGAGGTAAAGACGAAAAGAGCAATAAAGCTGCAGAACAGTATACAAGAGAACTTATCACACATCACGTCAGTGGGCGACTTAAAGTAGCACCAGAAAATACTGATGATAATGTATTAAAGTTAATGCGAAAGCCTTCATTCAACCAGTTTTATCAATTTAAACGTATTTTCGACAAGATAAATAAAGAAGAAGGACTCAAACAGCAGATTATTCCTTATTTTATCTCTAGCCACCCTGGTTGTACAGAAGAAACAATGGCGGAACTAGCCGTAATTACCAAAAATCTAGATTTTCATCTAGAACAGGTTCAAGACTTTACCCCAACCCCCATGTCTATCAGTACAGAGATGTGGTATACAGGATATGATCCATATACACTTGAGCCAGTATTCAGTGCTAAAACTCCTAAGGAGAAATTAGCCCAACGCATGTTTTTCTTCTGGTATAAACCCGAAGAACGTCGCAATATAGAGCGTGAATTACATCGTATTGGAAGAGCAGACTTAATAGACAAACTGTATGATAAACCAAACTATAAAAATGGGAATTCAAAGGAATACGATAAAAAAGGAAGAAAAGCAAACCAACAGAATGCACGTATGCAGAAAGCTGAAGCACGATTTAATGAGCGTAGAAGCAAGAAAACGATTTATGATGACCGTCCTATAGGAAGCACCTATGACAATCCAGGAGTTTCTGGATATTTCAAGAATAAACAAAAGAAGAGTTTTAATCCTAATTTTGATTCTTCTAACCATAAACGCGAGAACAATGGCCATTCAGATTATAGAAAAGGCGATCATAGGAAAACAGAATCAGGAAACGTGCGAGGACGGAATCGTCGTAACCGATGATTTCGTTGCTGTCATAGATGGTAGCACTAGCAAAACTCCCAATAGATTGAACCCAAATATGAAAAATGGCCGGTATTGTATGATATTGATTAGTCAATGTCTTCAAAAAATACCAGCCAATATTTCATGCCCAGAATTCTGTAAGGAAATTACTGACTTTATAGCAAGCCAATATTTTCACAATCAATTGGATATCAAAAAATTGACTTTACATCCCGAAGAAAGAGCTACAGCCAGCGCTATTATTTATAATAACTATCGCAAAGAGATTTGGATGATTGGTGATTGCCAATGTCTAGTGGACAATCAATTATACAACAACGATAAGCCTTACGAAAATCGGATTGCCCAAAAACGTGTTCAATTGATAAAAAGTGGATTAACACCACAAAAAGCAAGGGAAGTTATTGAACCAGATCTTATCCAAGCAATGTTAGATGGACAAAATAAGCACTATTCCGTTATTGATGGCTTTCCTATTTGTGAGAATAACATTAAAATAGTATCAACTGTAAATTCACATCAAATCGTACTTGCTAGCGACGGCTATCCATTTTTAAAAAACACGCTAAAAGAAAGTGAAAGACTATTGGAGCAGCAATTAAAAAATGATCCACAAAATATCCGAACATTTATTGCAACAAAAGGGTTAATGCCAGGAAACAAAAGTTTTGATGATCGTAGTTATATTAGATTTTTTATATAAAACATAAATATCGTTTTCATGATTACACATGAAAACGATATTTATGTTTAGCTCTCTGAGGTACACTAGGAACTGGACTAATAGTCATACCATTAATACCACTTCCTCCTCCAGAAAATCCCATATCAGTTTTTCCGCCACGATACAGCATCCATCGCTGACGAATTCTATTTACATAATCATAAGTTTCACTTCCACGCATATAGCCATATTTAACTACAGGATCGTGATAAAAGGCTGGTGATTGTAATTTCAGAATATACTCTGCAACCTCAACAAAATTATTAGGATTTCTACCATATTTGCGAGTTAATGCCATTGCATCTCGAATATGTCTACTACCACCATTATAGCTAGCAATAGCAAACCAAATTCTTTGACTTGGATCTACGTCTTTAAAGTGTAACAAAAGTTCATTAATATATCTAGCAGCACCCGCTATATTCATTTCTGGATCAAATATACGATCTTTTGGCAATCCTAAATGTTCTGCCGTTGCAGGCATAATCTGCATTAATCCACATGCACCTGCCCAAGATCTAGCTTGAGGATCAAAACAACTCTCTTGATAACACTGAGCTGCCATTAGTTTCCAATCCATTCTAGCCATTGGGGCGAAAGTCTGAAAATAACGGTCGTATTTCGAAATAATACCTTTACTACTATTAAGAAATGGAGAATACACATGACGCTTTATACTTTTAACACTAAGAAGATAATTTTCCTCTTTACGCATCTCATCAATCATCTGAGGTTTAAACCAGTGATTTAAAGTATCAGCTAGTTGCTTATTATCCGGAGCAACTACCCATGATGTCTTAGCAGAATCTACTTGCATACCACAAGCCAGCAAACCTTTTTGCTCTTGAAGAGAAAGAGGATAAGCGATAATATCCCCCTTCCCCTGCTTTAGTTTCTGAATCATATCCTTTACATCCCTACACTGCTCTACTCGTAATGATACCCCTAAGCTTTGTGCAAATTTTTCACAAAGCATATAATGAAGTCCCATGCCATGACCGTGATAATCATAATAAGTTTCAGGTCCCGAAACCGTCAACATAATCATTTCTCCATTTGAAACGATATCATCTAGATTATAGCCTGTGTCTTCAGAAATAGAATCCTCATTGAGTGTTGTACCCCAAGGTGTTTCAACTTGTTCTTTCTTTGGGCTACATCCTGTCAAAAAGAAAGCAATTAAAAGAAATAAAATGCAAATTCGAACAAATTCCAATTTTTTAGTACTTTAAATTTCCTTGATTATTTGATTTCGACTACAAAAGTAGTACTTTTCTTGGTAATTCGAGTCAAAAAGTGTACTTTTGCATTGTTTTTTTAAATAATACTTATGTTACGAATAGCTGTTCAGTCAAAAGGTCGTCTTTTTGAAGACACCATGAATCTGCTTAAAGAAGCAGACATTAAAGTGAGCGCCTCTAAGCGTACACTTCTCGTACAATCATCTAATTTCCCTCTAGAGGTACTTTACCTTCGTGATGATGATATACCTCAGAGTGTAGCTAGTGGTGTAGCTGATATCGGTATTGTTGGCGAGAATGAGTTTGTTGAGCGACATGAAAATGCTCAAGTTATTGAACGTCTAGGGTTTAGCAAATGTCGCTTGTCACTAGCCATCCCTAAAGAAATAAAATATAACGGTATAGAATGGTTCAATGGCAAAAAAATTGCAACTTCTTATCCTAACATTCTCAAGAATTACATGAATAAGAACGGCATTAATGCCGACATTCATGTCATCACAGGCAGCGTAGAAATTAGCCCAGGAATTGGCTTAGCTGATGGTATCTTCGATATTGTAAGTAGTGGCAGTACTCTTGTCAGCAACAACCTTACTGAAGTTGAAACCGTCATGAAAAGCGAAGCCGTTCTCATTGGTAATTGGAAAATGGATGATGAGAAACATCAAATTCTTAACGAAATGTTATTCCGTTTCGAAGCTGTACGCTCTGCACTCGACAAGAAGTATGTCATGATGAATGCACCTAAAGACAAAATTGAAGCCATCACAGAAGTACTACCGGGTATCAAAAGTCCAACAATTATCCCATTAGCTGACACCAACTGGTGCTCAATCCATACCGTTTTAGATGAAAAACGTTTTTGGGAAATCATTAACCGACTCAAAGAACTCGGTGCTCAGGGCATATTAGTAAGCCCTATTGAAAAGATGATATTGTAACACTAGCAATATAAAAAAGAAAAAATGAACATTATTAAGTATCCTGCAAAGGAAGATTGGAAGGAAATCGTGAAACGCCCTCACTTAGACCTTTCTCAGTTAAACACAACTGTAGAGGCAGTGCTTGGCGATGTAAAAAACCATGGCGATGCAGCCGTAAAGCGTTACGAAGAGAAGTTCGACCATGCCCATCTTGACCATCTTGCTGTTACAGAAGAAGAGATCAAGGAGGCTGAACAGCTCGTATCATTAGAACTTCGACATTCTATAGAGCTTGCCCATCATAACATCGCAGCATTTCATGAAGCCCAAAAATTTACCGGAAGCAAGATTGAAACAGTAAAAGGGGTCACCTGCTGGCAAAAAAGTGTTCCTATCGAAAAGGTAGGTCTTTATATCCCGGGAGGTACTGCACCTTTATTCTCAACTGTTTTGATGCTAGCCACTCCTGCAAAAATTGCAGGATGCAAAGATATTGTTCTATGTTCGCCTCCTAACAGCGAAGGCAAGTTAAATCCTGCAATATTAGTTGCCGCTAAAATCGCTGGAGTTAATAAAATTTTCAAATGTGGCGGCGTACAAGCTATTGGAGCCATGGCATACGGTACCGAAAGTATTCCTAAAGTATACAAAATTTTTGGACCTGGCAATCAATATGTTATGGCAGCGAAGCAACAAGTTTCATTGCACGAAGTTGCTATTGATATGCCTGCGGGGCCATCTGAAGTATGCGTCATAGCTGACGAAAATAGCAATCCTACTTTTGTTGCAGCAGACTTGCTTTCACAAGCAGAACATGGCATTGATTCACAAGTCATCCTAATTACAACTTCTGAAGACATGCTGAATAAGGTAAAAGATGAGGTTAATGTACAATTAGCTCAATTGCCTCGATGTGAAATTGCTGCCAAAACGCTGGAAAACTCACAATTAGTATTAGTTCACGATTCACAAGAAGCAATCGACTTGAGTAATACATATGCACCAGAGCACTTAATTTTGGCAACAGATAATTACGAAGAGTTAGCTAATAAGGTCATCAATGCCGGCAGCGTGTTCATGGGAAAATATGCATGCGAAAGTGCAGGAGACTATGCAAGTGGTACTAACCACACGTTGCCTACTCACCAGTATGCACTTGCTTATAGTGGTGTAAATTTAGACACCTACAACCGCAAGGTTACTTTCCAACATCTTACAGAAGATGGAATCAGAAGTATTGGTAAAGCCGTAGTATGTATGGCTGAAGGCGAACAATTAGAAGCTCACGCAAATGCAATGCGTGTACGTATTCAATCACTCAAGAAGTAGAATCATGAAAAAATTACAAGAACTCTGCAGAGAAAACATATGGAATCTAGCACCATACTCATCAGCAAGAAATGAGTATAATGGTCATGTAGCGCATGTTTTTCTTGATGCTAACGAAAATCCATATAATGCACCTTTTAACAGATATCCAGATCCTCTTCAAGAAGAGGTTAAAACGCTACTAAGCAAAATAAAGCGTGTACCTATTGCAAATATTTTTCTCGGAAACGGATCTGACGAAGCTATAGACCTCCCCTATCGTATATTTTGCAGACCAGGAATAGACAACGTTGTCGCTATTGAACCAACATATGGCATGTATAAAGTATGTGCCGATGTCAACGATATAGAATACCGTCCTGTACTTTTGGATGAGAATTTTCAGATTACCTCTGAAAAGCTTTTATCAGCATGCGATCAGAATACAAAAATTATTTGGATATGTAGTCCAAATAACCCTACAGGTAATTTAATTAATCGCAATGCTATTGAAGAAGTGCTCAATAAGTTCGAAGGTATTGTCATCATTGATGAGGCCTATAGTGATTTTTCATCCGAAAAACCACTTCGTGAAGAATTAGCCAAACACCCTAACATGATTGTACTCAACACGATGAGTAAAGCTTGGGGATGTGCTGCTATTCGACTAGGCATGGCTTTCGCTTCTCAAGAAATTATCGATTTATTTAATAAGGTGAAATACCCATATAACATAAATCTTTTAACACAAAAGCAAGCCATCGAATCTCTCAAGGATCCTGTTGCTGTAGAAAAATGGGTTAAGATATTACTTCTTGAGCGTTCACGTGTAATGAATGCATTTAAAGATTTGACTATTACAGAAAAGATCTATCCAACAGATTCTAACTTCTTTTTGGTCAAGGTTACAGATGCTCAAGCCATTTACGACTATTTAGTAGAAAAAGGTATTATTGTTAGAAATAGAACAAAAGTTCAACTTTGTGGCAATTGCTTACGAATTACAATTGGATCAAAATCAGAAAATCAGGAGCTACTCGCAGCTTTAAGAGATTTAAAGTAAAACTCACTTTGAGCTCCTTTTACAAAATAAATCCAGTAAAATATTTAATTTTACTGGATTTTATTTTTTCACCACTATTTAAAATGGGAGATCATCAGCACTTCCACTCTCTGAAGAAGCTGGAGCCGGTGGAAATGGAGCTTGAGCACCACCTACTGGTGCAGCTTGTGGCTGAGCACCCATTGAAGCAGCTTGAGCTGCAGCTGGATCAATATGAACTACATTCCAAGCACGTACGTTATTAAACCATCTTCCATTATACTCATGAGCATCAATATCAAAACTAACCGAAATTTCTTCACCACTCTGAATATTGAACTGAGCTAAACGTTCAGCACCAAAAACATCAAAGACCAATTTCTTAGGGTACTGCTCATGTGTTTCAATGACAAATGACTGTGATTTCCATTCTCCACGGGCAGAAACTCCACTGCGCTCAGGAAGCACGGCGATAACTTTTCCTTGTAATTCCATTTATAATTTGATTTATAATTTCTTTTCAATTTGCGAAATTACTAAAATAGAATTAAAAACAAAAACATTTAGCGATGTTTTTTCCTCGCTTACAATAATTTTTGTATTTTTGTAAAATGAAAAAACTACACGGAAAATAATAATAAAATAAGAAATATATGAAATTTACAGTATCTAGCACTGCTTTAAGCAGTCGACTCAACACGCTATCAAAAGTAATTAATAGCAAAAATTCGCTAGCTATTCTTGATAGCTTTCTCTTCCACATTACTGACAACCAGCTTACTATCACTGCTAGTGATCGTGAAAATGTTATGCAAACCACTATAGCCATCGAAAACGTTGAAGGAACTGGCGATTTTTGCATACCTAATCATGTTATACTTGACGCAGTAAGAGAACTTCCTGAACAACCTCTTAATTTTGATATAGACCTAGAGTCTTTTGCAATTAAGATTTTGTATCAGAATGGTTTGTATAATTTTACAGCACAGAACGCAGAAGAATTTCCACCTGTTCAGCATATAGAGGATGGCGCAACTGAAATAACAGCAGAAGCAAGTATTCTAGTTGATAATATTAACCGTAGTTTATTTGCAACAGCCAACGACGAGCTACGCCCTGTAATGAATGGTATCTATTTTGACTTAACTCCAGATTCACTATCTATTGTAGCTAGCGATGGACATAAATTGGTTCGTAACCAAAACTTCACTATCAAAAATGATATCCCTGCTTCATTTGTCCTCCCTAAGAAGCCAGCTACATTGCTTAAAAATGTACTTTCAAAAGATGATGGTGATGTAACTATCAAATTTAACGATAGAAATGCAGAATTTATCTTTACTGACGGGACATTGAATTGTAGACTTATTGAAGGACGCTACCCTAACTATAACAGTGTAATTCCAAAGGATAATCCTAATCATGTTACTATAGATCGTAAAAGTTTATTAAGCGCTATTCGCCGAGTTCTTCCTTTTGCCAGTGAAAGTAGTCAATTGGTTCGCTTCCACCTTGAAATGGGCAAGTTAGAAGTTAGTTCACAAGATTTAGACTTCGCTACAGCTGCTAAGGAACACCTTACTTGCGAATACACCAATAAGCCTATGAGCATTGGCTTCAAAGGAAGTTCTTTATTAGAAATACTTAATAATATCGATAGTGAAGAGGTCGTACTTCAATTAGCTGATCCAAGCCGCGCCGGCATTATCGTACCAGCAACTCAGCCAGAAAACGAAGATGTTCTCATGCTGATTATGCCAATGCTTCTTAACGATTAATATAGAATCTATAAGTAAACATGAAATTAAATCTCACAAAGCCTTTAATTATTTTTGATTTGGAAACAACGGGTCTTGACATGGTCAATGATCGAATCATCCAAATCTCATATATAAAGGTCATGCCTAATGGCGAAGAGAAACGTGGTGATGAACTTGTAAATCCAGAAAAACCTATACCCGCTTTTGTATCAGATTTAACAGGTATCACAAACGAGCAAGTTAAAAATGCTCCGACCTTTAAGGAAATAGGGACAAAGCTTGCCGATATTTTCAAAGGATGCGATTTTGCTGGATTCAATTCTAATCGTTTTGATATACCGCTATTATGTGAAGAGTTTCTTAGAGCAGGAATAGACTTTGACTTTTCAAAGTGTAGACTTATTGATGCCCAAACTATTTTCCACAAAATGGAAAAAAGAAATCTAGCCGCAGCTTATAAGTTCTATACAGGCCATAAAATGGAAGACGACTTTGAGGCACATCGTGCAGATCAGGATACAGAAGCAACCTATCGCGTATTGCAGGGGGAACTCGATATGTATGATCCTGACAAGCAAGAGGAAGAAGAAAGGAAACTTCCAAACAATATGGATGTACTCCATGAATTCTCAAAACAAAACGATAATGTAGATTTTGCTGGAAAAATAATTTGGAAAGATGTTGTTGATGCTAATGGCAAAACGCTTCGAGTAGAAACCTTCAATTTTGGTAAATATAAAGACATACCTGTAGCAGAAGTTCTTCATAGAGATCCTGGATATTATAGCTGGATGTTAAGCAGTGATTTCACACTCAACACCAAGCAAGTATTAACTAGAATCCGATTACAAGAATTTAACAAAGGAAAAAGTTTTTAATCAGAATGTTAAAAGGAAAACATATAGTCCTAGGTATCACGGGTAGTATAGCAGCATACAAAGCCTGCTATATTATCCGTGGTCTTATCAAAAAGGGTGCTGAAGTTCAAGTTGTCATCACCCCCTCAGGAAAGGAGTTTATTACTCCAATTACTCTTTCTGCCCTTACTCATAAACCTGTTATCAGTGAATTTTTCTCACAACGCGATGGAACTTGGAATAGTCATGTCGATTTAGGCCTTTGGGCTGATGCCATGATTATTGCACCTTGTACTGCAAGCTCACTTGGGAAAATGGCTAATGGTATAGCAGACAATATGCTAATTACGACATATTTATCCATGAAAGCGCCTGTTTTTATAGCACCAGCTATGGATCTAGATATGTTTAAACACCCTTCAACACAAGAAAACCTAACAACACTTGAACGATATGGCAATCATATCATACAGCCAGAAAGTGGTTTCTTAGCAAGTGGCCTTGAGGGAAAAGGGCGTATGGAAGAACCAGATAAGATTGTTGAAATTATAGATAATTATTTCGACAAACAGTACTATGCCAATTCACCCCTTAACGGACGTAACATCATGATAACAGCAGGTCCTACGTACGAAAAGATAGACCCTGTACGATTCATTGGTAATTACAGTAGCGGTAAAATGGGATTTGCTCTAGCAGAAGAATGTGCCAAAAGAGGTGCTCATGTTACACTGATTACAGGCCCAGTAAACAGATTATGCAGTGATTCTATAAACCGCATTGATATAGAGAGTTGTGAAGAGATGCATGAACAATCACTTCGAGCATTTCCAACGAGCGATGTTGCTATTCTTTGCGCTGCTGTAGCAGATTTCCGACCTGAGACAATTGCTGATAAAAAAATCAAGAGAGAAAAAGATAATCTGACACTATCTCTCAAACCAACCCATGACATTGCATCAGCTTTAGGAAAGGCTAAAAAAAATCAAAAAATTGTTGCTTTTGCTCTTGAAACTAACAATGAACAAATAAATGCCAAGAAAAAGCTAGACAAAAAGAATGCAGATTTTATCGTTCTCAACTCATTACGCAATGCAGGAACAACATTCCGTACAGATGACAATCAGATAACGATTATTTCAAGAGAGGAAATCAAAGAATATCCTAAAAAGCCGAAAACAGAAGTTGCTAAGGATATCATTGATTATCTTGAAAAAATCATGTAATAATATGAAAAAGATCGGTACCCTAATAATTGCCCTACTCTGTGGCATTTTTTCGATTCAAGCACAAGAACTTAACATGAAGATTACCATTAACCATGCTCAAATAGAAGGAACAGATGCATCCGTTTTTGATAATCTTCAGGAAACTCTAACCCGATTTATTAACGACCGGCAATGGACCAATCTGCAGTTTCGCGAGAATGAGCGTATAAATTGTAATCTCAACATTACTATTACACAATACGACAAAACGAGTAATACATTCAAATGTAAAGCAATTATTCAGGCAAACCGACCTGTTTTTAATAGTACTTATACTACTACCATTTACAATAACACTGATCCGAATTTCGATTTCGAATTTGCGCAATTTGACCAGCTTGAATATAATGAAGAAAATAGAGACAATCAACTAGTAGCTTTATGTGCATACTATGCTTATCTTATAATAGGACTTAATTTAGACACTTTTGCCCCTAACGGAGGTGAAGACATTTTACAAAAATGCATGAACTTGGCCAATAATTGCCAAACCTTTACATGGGCTGGGTGGGAATCTTTTAAAGATGATCGTAATAGATTTGCAATCATCAATGATTATCTCGACAATGGCTTTTCACCATTCCGAAAATTTCAATATACCTACTATAGAAAAGGCTTAGATCAAATGGCTGATAGTCCAGAAAAAGCACTTAAGGAGATTACTAATGGAATAGAAACTGAATTAAAACAAGCTAAAGATAATAAACCTATGAGCATGCTTCCACAAATATGGACTGATTACAAAAGAGATGAAATCGCAAGCATGTACAAAGGTAAAGCTACTCAGAAAGAAAAAGAATCGGTGTACGATATTCTCTTCAATATCAATCCCTCTCAAAATAACGCATGGCAAAAAATCAAAGAATAATATGTTAAAACAATTATACATCCGTAATTTCACTCTTATAGATGAACTTAATATTCAGTTTAACTCTGGCTTTTCTGTCATCACAGGTGAAACTGGTGCAGGTAAAAGTATCATTCTTGGCGCTATTGGTCTATTATTAGGCAACCGAGCTGACAGTAAATCGATTAAACAAGGACGAGACAAATGTATTATCGAAGCTCATTTTGACTTATCAAGATACAACATGGAAAGTTTCTTTACCAACCATGAAATAGAGATGGATATGAAAGATACTATTATCCGTCGCGAACTTACTATTTCTGGTAAAAGCCGCGCATTTATCAATGATACCCCCGTCCAACTTACATTGATGCGTGAGTTAGGTGAAACACTAGTTGATATACACTCCCAGCACCAGAACTTACTTCTTCAAAAAGAAGATTTCCAGTTGAATGTCATCGATATTATCGGTATGACAGAACAGGAATTAAACGAATATAAAAAAGAATTTAACAAATATCATGAACTAGTTAAAGAAACAGAAGATACTAGAGCACAAATTGAAGAAAATAAACGAAACGAGGATTTTTTGCGTTTTCAACTGAAAGAAATAAGTGATGTTAAGATGCAATCCGGCGATCAAGAAAAATTAGAAAAGGAAAGTGAGCAATTAGCTCATGCAGAGGATATTAAAAGTGCTTTATATACTTCAGACCAATTACTTATGGGCGATGAGGGAGGTATCATAGAGAATCTTAAACTAGCGGCACAACACCTTCATAACATTGAAAATGTTTACGAAGAGGGCATAGAGTTAGTACAACGCCTAGATAGTAGCTATATCGAACTAAAGGATATTGCTCAAGAAATAAGTAGCAAAATGGATAATTTCGAGTTTGACCCGCAACATCAAGTTGAAATAAATACGAAACTCGACAGTATCTATACCCTACAACAAAAATTTCATGTTAATAGTATAGATGAATTACTTGAAATACAAGAACGGCTTAAAGAGCAAATTGAGAATATAGATAATAGTGATGACGTACTCAAAGAACTTGAAGAAAAGACCTATAAACAAGAACAGATTTGCCGTAATAAAGCAGCTGTCCTTACCAAAAAGCGTTTAATTGCAGCCAAAAAGGTCGAACAAGAAATGAGCAATAGATTAATACCTCTAGGTATTCCTAATGTAAGATTTCAAGTTGAAATATTAAAAAAAGATCTTAGCATTGATGGTGTTGATAAAATTAATTTTCTCTTCAGTGCCAACAAGAGTACACCAATGCAGCCTGTCACCCAAGTAGCAAGTGGTGGTGAAATAGCTCGTGTCATGTTATCACTTAAAGCCATGATAAGTGGCACTGTTAAACTCCCTACCATTATTTTCGATGAAATAGACACAGGTGTCAGTGGAAAGATTGCAGAAAAAATGGCTGTCATCATGCAGGAAATGGGCAATAATAATCGACAGGTTATTAGCATTACACACTTACCTCAAATTGCAGCTATGGGTAGTACACACTATAAAGTATCTAAAGAGGAAACCCCAGAAGGAACTGTAAGTCATATGCACTTATTAAACAATGATGAACGAGTACGTGAAATAGCTCAGATGCTTAGTGGCAGCGACATTTCTCAGGCTGCTATAAATAATGCTCAAGAGTTATTACGCCCTGTTTTGAATAAAAAATAAAATCAATTATAAAATGAAGAAAGTTTTAATAACCTTTATATCCCTATTACTATTAGCTTCGACAGAAGTCAAAGCTCAGCCTGGACCTGTCAAAAAGGTTGCAAATGCCGTTTTTACAATTACTACCTTCAAATCTGATGGCAGCATCCTTGCTAATGACCATGGAGTATTCATTGATGGAGAAGGTACCGGCATCACAAGTTTTTCTCCATTCATTGGAGCTACGACCGCAAAAATACATGATGCACGCGGAAAAGAACTTGAAGTCGACTATATCATTGGCGCTAACGAATTATATAATGTAGCCAAGATTAAAGTTAAAGGACTTACATCTTCTGCCCCACTAGCTGCTGATATCAAAGCTGGAACAAAAGCATGGCTCGTTCCATATGCAGTTAACACACCAGCATGCCAGGAAGTAAAAGTTGATAAAGTAGAAAAATTTAATTCTACGTTCAACTACTACATTATGAATAGTAATGCTCCTGAAAATGCTATATCTTGTCCGTTTGTAACTGCAGATGGTAAAGTATTAGGTCTTTTAGTCCACAGCAACACCGACAGCGATGTACATGCTATCGATGCACGTTTTACAAACAGCCTAAAAGTAAATGGCATTTCTAGTCTAGACCCAGCCTTAAAACAAACAGAAATCCGTACAAAATTACCAGACACTGAAGATGATGCCATGTTCACTCTTATCATGGCAAAAAACAAGGGAAATGAAAATAATGTTGTAAAATATATAGAGGAATATATATCTAAATTTCCTACATCATCAGAAGGCTATAAAGAACAAGCTGAATATCTAATGCTTAAAAATAAATATGCAGAAGCAGATAAGATTCTACAAACAGGGATACAGAAATCAAGCAAAAAAGATGAAGCCCATTATAATTATTCTTCCATGATCTACAAAACAGCGATATACTCTCCGGAAAAGTATCAGCTGTGGACTCTTGATAAAGCCTACGAAGAGGCGGAAACAGCTTATAAGATTCAAGCCCTTCCTGTATACCAGCACCTAATGGCGCAAATCATCTTTAGCCAACAAAAATATCAAAAGGCATATGAATCTTTTATTGCATTAACTAAAAGTAACATGAGGAGTGGTGAACTTTTTTATGAAGCTGCTCAAAGTAAACGAATGCTAAATGCTCCGAAAAATGAAATATTTGCTTTATTAGACAGTGCTGTTAATGTATACACTCGCCCATATACGGTACAGAATGCTCAGATGGTTGCACCTTATATATATGCACGCGGAAAAGCACTTGATGAAATGGGTAAATATCGCGAAGCCCTTAAAGATTACAATGAATATGATACTTTAATGCTATTTCGCGCAAACCATGAATTCTACTATACAAGATACAAATGTGAAATGCAGATTAGACAATGGCAACAGGCATTACAAGATATTAGCCATGCAATTATCCTTAACCCAAACGAACCAACTTATTTCGCAGAACTCGCTAGTTTAGACATACGAGTTCACCGCGAAGAAGAAGCTATAAAATCTGCACGTCGTTGTATTGAATTAGCACCGGAATATGCTGATGGCTATTTATTGCTCGGTTTGGCTCTATGCCAAACAAATAATACGACAGAAGGTATTACAAACCTAGAGAAAGCAAAACAGTTAGGTGACAAAAGAGCAGATGGTTACATCAAGAAATTTAAATAATAAGTATTAATTAAGGTCAGCAAATTATTCTGCTGACCTTAATTAATTATTCTACCGCACACCCTATCGTTAAGAAAGCGCTTTCTTCCAAGGCTTCCAAACTATGACTTTTTTCTCTAGGTATACGTATAAAATCACCTGGAAAACAAACGATTATATCACTGCCAACAACCAATTTAATTCTACCAGAACGTATAAGAAAACACTCTTCCATTGTAGCATGAACATGCGTTTCGACAAATTCCCCTTTCTTCAATGTGGTAAAGGCTATTTGCGTTAAATCAGACTCACTTTCCTCATTTGACAACAAAACACGTTTCATTCCACAACCATGAGAAGTTATAGTTCCCTCCACGGCATAAAGGCTTCTAAATAAAATTTCCCTATTCATATCACTTACAAAAATAAGTGATTTCAAACATTTATTCGACTGAAAATCAAAAAATTATCGCTAAAATTAGGTAAAACAAGAAAAAAATAGTAATTTTGCACCCGATTTTGAACTGTAGGAGTCGATGAGTGACTCCGACTAAACATAAAGTCTAACTTTATTAATTATTAATTTTTATTTTTATGTCAGATTTAAAGAACGTACAGCCATTAGCAGATTTCAATTGGGACGAGTTTGAAAATGGATCTGTAGCAAACGTAAGCAAAGCCGATCTCGAAAAGGCTTATGATGAAACTCTTAACAAGATTCAGGAGCATGAAGTAGTTGAGGGTACAGTAATCGCTTTGGACAAGAAAGAAGTAATTGTAAATATCGGTTACAAGAGCGATGGTATCATTCCAGCTTCTGAGTTCCGTTACAATCCTGAGCTCAAGATTGGCGACAAAGTAGAAGTTTACGTTGAAGATCAAGAAGACAAAAAAGGTCAGCTCGTACTTTCTCATAAGAAGGCACGTCTTGCTAAGAGCTGGGACAAGATTAATGAAGCTCTTGAGAATGAAGAGATTATCCAGGGTTACATCAAATGCCGCACTAAGGGTGGTATGATTGTTGATGTATTTGGTATCGAAGCATTCTTGCCAGGTTCACAAATCGACGTTCATCCAAT